>UOGJ01000050.1_pt1 | contig 26775 bp, 24 predicted proteins | sample 1989031 | NCBI WGS metagenome assembly UOGJ01 (sample SAMEA4712195, study PRJEB27164) | hydrothermal vent metagenome | biome: marine basaltic hydrothermal vent biome; feature: marine hydrothermal vent; material: mineral | place: Pacific Ocean | collected 2011-06-14/2011-07-23 | depth 1719 m | reverse complement strand
TCGGCCTTTGCAATGTTTTCGCTAAAAGATCCCTCCCTTTTGGCATTTGATGAACGAAGAGAATCTGAGCCAATAAACTTACGAACGATTTACAACATCGATAAAATTCCATGTGATACGCAAATACGCGATATACTCGATGATGTTAATCCAGAAGATGTAGGGCCTGCCTACAAAGCTATCTTTAATGACCTTCAACGCGGTAAAGCCCTTGAACCGATGGTATTCATGGAAGACTGCTATTTAGCCAGCCATTCCCGCTAGGTTTGTTGCAAATTTGGGCTCATATCGACGAGAGGCATCTGATAATAGGGTAAAATCTTTACGAAAAGTTTTCAACTTGTCTCGTCGAGAAAAATTGCCAGCGGGAATGGCTGACTCGATGGCTTGTTTTTGACCTTTTTCAGTTGAGAAAGAACGACGAAAATTAAAAACTTTTTCGATTTTTTGAGATATTATAGGAAATATCTCAACTCACCACAAAATTAATTAAACTGTTTGGCCGAGCGGGAATTGCTGAGCCATTGCTCGCATGGGCAGGCGCTCTAAAAAAAGATAAAGAAAGAATAGATATGAGTATTTTTGAGGAACCAGACAGAAAAATATTAATTTCTCAAAAAAAGACGAGAGCCAAAAGATATAATCTTACCCAAGCAGCAAAAGTCCTTGAGGTGCCGAGACAAACAATATATTATTGGATAAAAAAGAAATGGATTAAACCAAAACGGGATTCTCGAAACTATCCTGTTTTTACAGTTCTTGACATAGATGACATAATAAAGTGGCGAAATTCAATTAAATCTTATTGGAACCGTACGTCCGTATGATACAGCTAATTATTTATAATAACTTGGACTGTAATATGTTACAAGAAATAGTGTGAAATCTTTTTTACAGTTCTTGACACTTTAAATTTTGAAATTAAATTGATATAAACATCTGGTAATAATAAACTTATGAGCAAAAAAGTACTAATCCAGACATTTGGCTGCCAAATGAACGAATACGACACCGAACTCATCCGTTCTATTTTGATGAAGGTGGGGTATGTTTTTGTGGAGGATGAATTATCTGCGGATATTGTTATGTTGAACACTTGCGCGGTACGAGAGAATGCGCATCGGAAGGTGTATGGACGGATTCATGAAATTCGACATAATCGAAAAAAAAAGGACGGAGGCTCTGTAATGATTGGGATTTTGGGATGTATGGCAACGAATTTGCGTACGGATCTTTTGGAGGATAAAAATCTTAAAATTGATTTTATTGCAGGGCCGGATAGTTATAAACGGCTTCCTGACTTAATTCGTCCAACATCGGCCGAATTTGAAAATAAGCCATTTGATGTGACGTTGTCTGAATTTGAAACCTATTCTGATATTTATCCATCCCGTAAAAATAGGGTTAATGCATGGATTGCAGTGATGCGTGGATGTAATAATTTTTGTACTTTTTGTGTGGTGCCTTACACAAGAGGAAGGGAGCGCAGCCGCTCACCAGAAAATGTGGTGGAGGAAGCCAAAAAATTAGCTGATGAAGGTTTTAAGCAAATTACACTATTAGGACAAAATGTTAATTCATACAATTACGAAAAATATGATTTTGCTTATTTAATGGAACAGGTAAGCAAAGTTAATGGCATTGAACGCATTCGTTTTACATCACCTCACCCTAAAGATTTTCCTGAAAAATTTCTTGAGCTCATGGCACATAATCCCAAAATTTGTAAACAAATCCATTTGCCTCTGCAATCTGGAAATTCACGTGTATTGGATATGATGGAAAGAACCTACTCACAAAAAGAGTTTTTACATTTAGTAGATAAAATTCGAAAATATTGTCCAACAATAGCCTTGTCTACCGATATTATTATTGGCTTTCCGACAGAAACGGATGAAGAATTTGAAGATACTTACAAAGTGATGAAAGAGGTTAAATTTGATTCAGCATATATATTTAAATATTCTGAACGTCAAAATACGATTGCCGCCCGTAAATTTCCAGATGATGTATCCGAAGAATCTAAAACAGAACGTATTGTCCGTTTAAATGTATTGCAAAAGGATATTTCATTACGTAAAAACGAAGCCCATGTGGGAGAAATTCATAATATCCTTATTGAAGAAATAGATACGGAACATGTTCGTGGTCGTACCGATGGAAATAAACTTGTTACTCTACCTTCCCAAAATTATGCATTAGGTGACTTTGTTAAAACAAAAATCACTTATGGATCTCCCTACAGTTTAAAGGGTGTGCCAAGCACATAATTCTTGCATTTCAGACAATATCTGGTAAATTGTTTGTTAAATTTTATGCTTTTATATATAGAAGAGTGTTTATGTTAACAACAGACCAAACAACCGCCCAACAGCTTTATGAAACCTTAAAGGATATTAAGGTAGGAAAAAGTGTTTGCCAATATTCGTTTAAAAAGTGTGAAGAATTGGTGCCGTTAATTAATGAAATTAACGCGCTTAAAACTGAACAAAATGCGGTTATTCTTGTGCACTCTTATGTCAGCCCTGAAATTATTTATGGTGTCGGCGACTATGTCGGCGACTCCTACGCGCTCAGTAAAAATGCCAAAGAAACCAAGGCCGATTTAATTGTTTTTGCCGCTGTGCGCTTTATGGGTGAAACCGCTAAAATTTTAAATCCCCAAAAGAATGTTCTTATTCCTGGCGCATTAGATGGGTGCTCTTTAGCTGATTCTATTGATGCCGCTCAGGTACGCGCCTTGCGTAAAGAATTCCCTGATTACACTTTTGTTTGTTACATCAACACTACCGCCGAAGTTAAAGCCGAATGTGATGTTTGTGTGACCTCTGCTAATGTCTATAAAATTGTCGAAAATATTCCGAATGATAAAATATATTTTTTACCTGATCAATTAATGGGAAAAAATTTAGTACTCGAGATGAAACGCCGTGAGATTACTAAGGATATTAAATATTTTACGGGGACATGTTATGTTCACGAAGAATATGATTCCGAACAAATTTTTAAAATACGTACTGAATATCCTCAAGCAAAAATCGTAAGTCATCCGGAATGTAAACCTGAAATCTGTGAACAATCTGATTTTGTGGGCAGCACTTCCCAAATGCTTAATTACATGCGCGAAACAGAAACTAAAGAATTCCTAATGTTGACAGAGTGCGGTCTTTCGGCACGATTAGAAAAAGAGTTCCCTGAAAAACGCTTAGTCGGGACATGTACATTATGCAAATATATGAAATCTAATACGCTTGAAGATATTCTTCGTGTCTTGAAAAATCCAACCTCAAAAGATTACGTCAACATTAATGAAGACATACAAAAAAAAGCATTAAAATCTATCGAAGCTATGTTTAAGTATACCCAACTCTAAGTCAAAAAATGACTCAAAATACGAAGAATTTTGTTGAAACACAATATTACACCTTTGGCGAATCTCCAAATGAAATAACCCTTAAAAGTGGTGAGAAACTTGGCCCTATCACATTAGCCTACGAAACATACGGCGAATTAAATACAGATAAATCAAATGCTATTATTATTTTTCATGCATTAACTGGTGACGCACACGTAGCAGGTTGGCACCAAGGGGATAAAAAACCTGGGTGGTGGGATGAAATGATTGGCCCGAATAAAGCATTCAATACAACCGACCATTTCATTATTTGTGTAAATGCCATAGGAAGCTGCAAAGGAAGTTCAGGGCCGTCTTCAATTAATCCAAAAATAAATAAACCCTATGGGTTAAGTTTTCCGGTTGTCACCATTGAAGACATGGTGGTTTCACAAAAAAAGCTTATTGATCATCTTGGCATTAAAAAACTTTTTTGCTGTGCTGGAGGATCGATGGGAGGATTGCTTGCTCTTAAATGGTCCGTACTTTATCCAGAAAATGTTAGTTCCGTCATTATTATTGCCTGTAATTATCGTCATACAGCACAACAAATTGCCCTTCATGAAGTCGCGCGTCAAGCCATCATGTCAGACCCAGATTGGCAAAAAGGGGATTATTATGGGAAATCTATTCCAGCTAATGGTATGGCTGTTTCACGTATGATTGGACATATTACCTACATGAGTGAAGCTTCTATGGAAGAACGTTTCGGGCGTAAATTAATTAAAAAAGAAAAATTAGGTTATGATTTTTCGAATGATTTTGAAGTGGAAAGTTATCTCAACTACCGCGGCACCAGTTTTGTGCAACGCTTTGATGCCAACAGTTATTTGTATCTTTCAAAAGCCTTAGATTATTTTGACTTATCTGAAGATGGAAACCTTATCGAGCTATTTAAACATACCGACGCAAATTTTCTCATTATTTCATTCACATCTGATTGGCTCTATCCATCCTATCAATCGAAAGAACTAGTCAAAGCCCTTAAAACGAATGACATTGATATTTCTTCCATTGAAATTAAAACAAGTTATGGTCATGATTCTTTTCTTATTGAAATAGACGGGCAATCCAAATTGATCAAAAATTTTTTAAATAAAGTAAAAGAAGAAAAATACTAATATGTCATCTATCCGTCCAGATCATAAAATTATTATTGACCTTATTCAAACAAGCTCTAAAGTTTTAGACTTAGGCTGTGGTGACGGGGAACTTTTATCTTTATTAAAAAAACAAAAATCCTGCCGTGGGGTGGGTATTGAGATTGATGAAAAAGCTATTTATCAGTGCATGGAAAAAGGGGTGACGGTTTCGCATGGGGATATCGATAGCGGACTGGAAGACTACTCCAGTAAATGTTTTGATTATGTCATTTTAAACGATAGTTTGCAGGAGATCCTTAATCCTGAAAAAGTGATCGAAGCGGCTCTTCGTGTAGGAAAACATGTTATTGTCGGTATTCCAAATTTTTGCAATTTATCTGCACGGTTACAAATTTTTTTTAAAGGACGCGTTCCTGTAACAAGCTGGCTTCCTTACAAATGGTACAATACACCCAACTTAAGATTCCTAAGTCTAAAAGATTTTCAACAATTCTGTCATGATAAAAAAATTAAAATAGAAGAACGTCGTGCGCTTACTACGAAAAAAGAAATTGCTAGAATGACGAATTTATTTGCGTATATGGGGATTTATTTATTATCAGCCAAAAGCTGATCCGCCTCTGGCGGAAAAAAATAAACGGAGAAAAAAATGCCTTACATTAATCTACAAGTAGTCGGAACATTAACACGGGAACAAAAAGAAAAAATAGCCAAAGAATTTTCAGAAACACTCGAACGCGTAGCCAATAAACCTAAAGATCATACGTACTTAGTTATTGATGAAGTCCCGGGAGCAAATTGGGCAAAGGGGGATAAACTTATTGGTTAATCATCAGCATATTTTGTGTGTGACCCGTCGCAAAAGGAACCTTTTTCACTGCGTTTGCAACCACACCAAGCAATGGTTTTAGTTTCTTCAATGACTTCAATCGTTGGGAGCATGCCTGTTTCACCGTGATTACCGTCACAAAAAGGTTGCTTTTGTGATTCACCACATGTACAAAAGGCATATTTACCGGGTTTCATTTCCATAACAAAAGGATGATTAACGGCGTGAGGAAATTTTTTCTTTTTTTCAGTCATTACGTATTCTCCATTAATGATATTATTCCCGCAAAGGCGAGCATTTAATTTTAACAATTTTGTATTTTACTTAAAACAAAAATAAAATCAATGAACAAAATATACAATTACATCATCATCGGATCAGGAATTATTGGACTTGCCATAGCACGTACACTAAGAAAATCTGAGCCAACATCTAAAATTTTAATTATTGATAAAGAGGCTAAAGAAGCGGTTCATGCTTCAGGTCGTAATAGCGGTGTGCTCCATGCCGGATTCTATTATACGGCTGATAGCTTTAAAGCAAAATTTACCGTCGATGGAAATAAAACCCTCAAGGAATACTGTGTAGAAAAAAACATCCCTGTTAATACGTGTGGTAAACTTGTTGTCGCACAAAATGAAGAAGAACTCACTCAGCTATATGAACTTGAAAAACGAGGGAAGTGTAATGGTTCAAATGTTAAAATTATTGATGAAACGAAAGCTCGTGAAATTGAGCCTAATGTGGTCACGTTTAAAAAAGCCCTTTATTCACCTGACACAGCAAGTGTCAATCCTGTAGAAGTTTGCGCTGCTTTAAAAAAAGATTTATTGGAAAATGATGTTGAATTTATTTTTAATGCGAAATATTTAGGGCAAAAAAATAATACTATTCAAACGACGGAAGGGGAGTTTGAGGCTAAAAAAATTATTAACTGTGCAGGGCTTTATGCCGATAAAATTGCCTGGGATTTTGGGTTTGGCAAAAAATATACATTAATTCCTTTTAAAGGGCTCTATTTAAAATATACAAAAAACAAAACAGACATTAAAATAAACATTTACCCTGTTCCCAACTTAAAAAATCCTTTTTTAGGCGTTCATTTTACAAAAACCGTCACTAATGAAATTAAAATTGGCCCTACAGCCATTCCAGCCTTTTGGCGTGAAAACTATGAAGGACTTGATAATTTTTCATTTAAGGAATTACTCAGCACATTATCTTATGAGGCAAAGCTTTTTTTAACCAATGCTTTCGGATTTCGGAGTCTTGCTTTTGAAGAAATGCAAAAATACAATAAAAAATATTTTGTCGGGCTAGCTCAGAATATGGTCAGATCTATTGACCCCAAAGGATTTACCGAATATACTAAGCCTGGAATTCGTGCACAGTTGCTTGATAAAAAAAAATTAGCCCTTGTGCAAGATTTTGTTGTAGAAGGAGATAAGAACAGCGTACATGTCCTTAATGCCGTTTCCCCAGCATTTACCTGCGCTTTTCCGTTTTCAGAATTTGTGGTTAAAAAATACATATAAGGAGAATCAAAATGAGTTTCAAATATATACATAAAATTCCATCTGTTGATGAAATTGTCGAAGAGATTCCGCTTAGTGAAGAATTAATAAAAATTAAAAAAATCCGTGATAATGAAATTAAAAAAGTTTTTCAACGTCAAAGTGATAAATTTATTCTTATCATTGGGCCTTGTTCTGCGGATAATGAAGAAGCGGTCTGTGAATATGTTTCGCGTTTAGCTAAATTGCAAGACAAAGTAAAAGATAAACTCCTTTTAATTCCCCGTATTTATACAAACAAACCGCGTACCACAGGGGAAGGATATAAAGGAATGGCGCATCAGCCAGACCCTAATGAAGATCCCAATATTGTGCAAGGACTTAAGGCTATTCGTAAAATGCATATCCGTGTCCTTAAAGATTCTCATTTGACTGCGGCGGATGAAATGTTGTATCCAGGAAATTATCCTTATTTAGAAGACATTCTTAGTTACGTTGCGATTGGAGCACGTTCCGTTGAAAATCAACAGCATCGTCTTACGGTAAGTGGTCTTGATATTCCTATTGGTATGAAAAACCCAACAGGAGGAGATTTAGAAGTCATGCTTAATTCTGTTTTTGCTGCCCAAATGTCCCATACTTTTATTTACAATGGGTGGGAAGTCAAAACTTCAGGCAATGATCTAACACATTGCATCTTACGTGGCGCCGTTAGTCAACATGGAAGAAATTTTCCAAATTACCATTATGAAGATCTTATCTACCTTGCTGAAACTTATGCCGAACGTAAATTAGAAAATCCTGCTATTATTGTTGACACTAGTCATGCAAATTCCAATAAAAAATTTCATGAACAACCTCGTATTGCTAAAGAAACCATGCAAAGCATACAAAAATCCGATCTTATTAAAAGTATGGTTAAAGGGTTGATGATTGAAAGCTATCTTATTGAAGGAACACAAAAGATTGATGGCAAAGAATTTGGCAAATCCATTACGGACCCTTGTTTAGGATGGGACGATTCTGAAAAACTTGTTTTGCAATTAGCGGAATATATTTCTTAGATGAAAAAATTATCTTTTAGTAAAAAAATATGTCATTTAATACTAAACAAGCCATTAATATTTATTATTGGCACACTGATTATTACTATCGCCGCAGGAATACTGCTTCCTCAAATCAAAATTGATAATAGTGTTGAAGTTTTTTTTAATAAGCAGGGAAAAAGTTATCTCCATTTTCAAGAATGGAAGGATCAATTTGGCAGTGATGAACTGGTTATTGTCGCTTTCTCCGATAAAGATATTTTTACGCATCAAAACCTTACCTTAATTGACACATTAAGTGAAGAGTTAGAAATGATTGATGGGGTTGATAATGTCCAGAGTTTAACGACAGTCAATAATATCATCGGTCAAGATCAAGATTTCATTGTCGAACCTCTTATTGAAACCATTCCAACAGAACCACACCTGCTTCAAAACATTAAAAAAGAAGCCCTGCGCAATCCGCTTTATGTCAACAACATCATTTCCAAAGACGGTCGTACAGCGGCTTTTATGATCGAATTGGAAAACATGTCACTTAAAGATGACATTTATGTTAAATACACCATCGAAAATATTCAAAAAAAATTTAAAGAAATAATGCCAGAGAAGATGCCTTATCATATTAGTGGTTTAACACCCATTGAACATTATTTCGCCCTCTACATGCAAGATGATTTAAAAAAGTTTATGCCATTTATGCTCATGGTGATTGGAACCATTCTATATTTTTGTTTTCGGCATATTAAACTCATGATGCTTCCGTTTCTCTGCATTCTTATTAATCTCATCATGACCATGGGGCTTCTGCAAATATTAGGATTTTCAATTAACAATATCACAACAATTATTCCTCCATTATTAATGGCCATGGCCATTGCCGACAGCGTTCATTTTCTTACAGAAAGCATTCACCAAAAAAATAAACTTAACACAACTGATCAAATAACCATTCTTGGAAAAACCATTGATAACATCGCCGTCCCATGCCTTTTAACCACAATTACAACCATGGTAGGATTTCTATCCTTATCCCTAAGTAAAATTCCTCCTGTGCACCAACTCGGAATAACGGTCGCTGGGGGTATTCTGATTGCCTTTCTCATTACCTTTACATTTTTACCAGCTTTAATGAAAAAATATAAACTATTGAATACAAAAAATAAAATAAGAGAGGCTCAACCTGATAAACCTATTTATAAAACGGATATTTTTCTACATCATTTAGGTAAATATATTGAAAAAAATAAAAATTTCATCCTTATCAGTACGGTCGTTCTTATTATTTTTTGTCTTTGGGGAATGACTAAAATCAAAGTCGAGACAAGTGTGTTAGAGTTTTTTCATAAAAATAGCCCTATCTATAAGTCAACTTTATTTATCGAAGACAATTTAAGTGGTGTCCATACTCTTAATATTTCACTCAAAGCAGATAAACTGGATTATTTTAAAGCTCCTCAAGCCCTTAAAAATATTGAAAAATTACACACATTTTTAGCCACCATTAAAGAGGTTGACGATATTACGTCTGTAGTAGACTACATTAAAGATATTAACCAATCCTTTCATAATGAAAATCCTGATTTCTATATCATTCCAGAATCAAAAAATTTAGTCGCACAATATTTGCTTCTTTATGGACAAACAGATTTAAATGATTTTGTTGATTCTCAATGGCAATGGACCACGGTGCGTGTACGTTTAAAAGAACATAGCACCATAAAGTTAAAAAAAATCATCGCGCACATTCAAACCTATTTGGATGATCCCGCCAACGATTTACCGCAAGGTGAGCAGTTAGGCCAAACCGTTCTTGAGGTTGAAACAAATAATACGGTCACAGAGGGACAAATGCAAAGCTTAGGACTTGCTGTCGTCGCTATTTTTGGCATGCTTTTTATTGTGTTTCGTTCTTTTTCTGTTGGACTTGTAAGTATTATTCCTAACCTGCTTCCTCTATTAATTAACTTTGGAATCATGGGGTGGTTTGGCATTCGACTCGACAGTGCAACGTCTATGATTTCTGCTATTGGAATAGGCATTGTTGTTGATGATACGATTCATTTTATTCATAGTTTTAAGGAGAACTTAAAAGAAACGGGTGATTACACCAAGGCCATGCATAGTAGTCTTCAAAGTAAGGGGAGACCTATTATTTTAACATCGATTATTTTATTTTTTGGGTTTGGAACCGTTGCTTTTTCAAGCTTTGTACCAACTGCTTATTTTGGTTTGTTAAGTTCTTTAATTATGATTAACGCTGTATTAGCAGATCTAATTATATTACCGGCATTTTTAATCCACTTTAAACCTAAATTTCATGGATAATTTCACACAATATACTCAAAATGCTGATGCCTATTACGCCGAGGCCTTTCAACGTAATATCGGTCTATTAACACCAAACGAACAAAAAAAATTACGCCATTTCAAAATTGCCATTGCCGGAGTAGGAGGAGTAGGAGGTTTTCATCTTTTAACACTTCTTAGACTAGGCTTTGGAAATTTTCACATTGCAGATATGGATACCTATGAAGTTGCAAACTTTCAACGCCAATGCGGTGCTTTCATGCATACTCTTGGAAAAAATAAATCCGATACCATGAAAGAAATTGCTTTATCCATTAATCCTCATGCCAAAATTAAATCCTTTAATAAAGGCGTACTAAAAGATAATGTGGATGAATTTCTTTCAGACGTTGATGTTCTCATTGATGGGATTGAATTTTTCTCTATTGAAATCCGCCGTCTCATTTTTTCCGAAGCACAAAAACGTGGCATTCATGTTGTCACAGCAGGCCCATTAGGATGGGGAACGGTTATGCTTACGTTTTCACCTACGAGCATGAGTTTTGATCAATATTTTGACATTAATGATAACATGACAGTTCTTGAAAAAGTGATTGCCTTTGGGGTTGGTTTAGCCCCTGCATCTTTGCATATGCGGTACATTGACCTTGATTCGGTAGACTTAAAAAGCAAACAAGGGCCTTCACTTGTTTCAGCCTGTCAACTTTGTGCCAGCCAAGCCTCAACAGAAATTTTGACCATTCTTCTCAAACGCCGTACTATTCGTGCTGTTCCGCATTATTTTCAATTTGATCCTTATTTACAAAAAAGTAAACGAGGTTATTGCATTGGCGGTAACCGTAATTTTTGGCAAAAAATTAAACGATGGTATTTATTTAAAAGGTTTGCATAAATGAAAAATATTTTCTTTTTTTTTGTATTAATTTTTATACTTCCGGCCTGTGGAAAAAATGAGCCGCAACCGCAGACCCAAAAACACCCACCGCAAGAACAATCTCTTTTTGAAATATCTCCGAAAAATATTACCAAAAAAGAAGATACTCTTCACATATCTAAAATAAAAAATACACCTACTCCTAAAGAAAAAAACACAGTCTCAACTCTAGCTTACGCAGAGCCTCCCATACAGCTAGAAAAAAAAACAGGGATAATACTTTCAGCTGAAGAAATTATGACTAAAGTTTTTTATCGGGAAGATGGAAACGATAGTTTTGCTACAACAGAAATGATCCTTATTGATAAAAAAGGCCGTAAACGTAAACGCATACTGGAAATATCAACAAAAGATTTTGGAGAAATAATGAAAAGTTTTTTAGAATTTCTTGAGCCGGCTGATATTAAAGAAACAAAATTTCTTTCATGGGAGAATGAAGGGAAGGATGATACCCAATATCTTTATCTCCCGGCCTTGGGACGTTCTCGACGCATTGTCAGTAGTCAGAAAAATTTACAGTTTGTAAATACAGATTTTACTTATGAAGATATGCAACGCCGCCATCCCACAAAAGATACACATAAAATTTTACGTAAAGACATTTTTAATGGCAACGCGTGTTATGTTATTGAAAGTCTTCCTAACAAAAACACCTCTCAGTACACCAAAAGAATAAGCTGGATTGATCAGGAAAAATTTGTTATCCTACGCACTGATTTTTACGATAAGAAAATGCGTAAAGTTAAAGAGTTCCGTGTTAATCGAATCGAAAAATATCAAAACATCTGGACGGCCTTTGATATTATGATGAGGGACGTAAAAGAAGAGCACACAACACTTATGAACATTATTGAGATTAAATATGATCAAGGCATAAAGGATAATATCTTTACGCAACGCCATTTAGAAGAATAGAAATATTTTTTGTCATCCTGAACGCTTTTGTGACGAAGGATCTCATAAAAAATATGACACATTATGAAAAAAATTTTTCTTTTTATCATCGCAACCTATGCCCTTTTAAATAGCCTTTTATTATCTCCTGTTCAAGCACTCATTGATTTGGGTTTTGAGACAAGCGGTGAAATTTTAATCCGTGCCTATCAAGATATAAAAGATGAAGCCCCTTTTCAAGATAATCAAGCGATTGATTCCCGTTTTTATTGGTTTAATGAATTTAACCTTAAGGATCAAAATTTAAAATTTGTTTTTGGTCTTGATGCCCGTGGCGAACTTTTTAGGAATCAGGTTACCGTCTCTAATAGTGACCTCTACTTAAGAGAAGCTTATGTCGACTTTAAACAAGATAACTACAATATCCGTATTGGAAATCAAAAAGTGACTTGGGGTAAACTAGATGATTTTACTGTTTTAGACCGTATGACGCCTCAAGATTTCCGCTGGTTTGCACTCTTTGAAAAACAAGAACGTAAGCTTCCAACACTCGCGATTAAACACACTTATTATGCGGACAACTGGCAATTTGAAGGAATATTTTTACCCTTCTTTGACCCTTCAGAAATCAATTTTTTTGGCTCTGACTGGGCTGTTTTTGGACATCTAAAAGACGAAATAGCTAACGGCAGCTTTTCAGGTTCTGCTAAAAATAATGTCCAGCGTATTAGTATTATCGACAAAGATAACCTCACGGATAATAACCTTAAAAATAGCCAAGTAGGCCTTAAGTTTAAAAGCCGTGTAGGCGAAGTTGATTATGATTTTTACTATATGTATACGTATAGCCCTCTACCTGTCCTGCGTGAAAAAACATCGGCGGGGAATACTGTTAAACAATTTCTTTATGATCCAACAGCGGTAAACTTAGAGGCATTGGTGGATATCGGGGCAACGGATACAGACCTAACCCTTGAACGCGAGCATTCGCGTATGCATGTCATTGGTGCCGATTGGGAAACTGTATTAGGAGATTATGGTGTGAGAGGGGAGGCAGGAATGTTTCTTAATTCTCCATACTTACGGGAAAATATGTCTTATGTAACCAAAAATACCTTTACAATCGGTGCTGGCATTGATCATACAACAGCTAAGAATTTATATTTTAACTTCCAACTTGTTCTTGATTATATCTTTGATTATGAAAATTTATTTGCACAAAAAGCATTTTCGCAACAACTCACAGGAACATTAACACAAGATTTTCTACGTGATACGATTGCGCTGAACTTTGATTGGGCGTGGAGCCCATCTTATCGAGATTGGATGCTTAACCCGGAAATTCAATATAAATTTAAAAATGGTCTTCATGCCTCCCTGGGAAGCTACATCTTTGAAGGTAAATCTAGTACTATTCTCGGTCGTTATTCCAATAAAGACCTTCTTTATATGGAATTGAGTTTTTCCTTCTAAATGCTCTATTGACATATATATAAATCTAAGACATACTTCAATTATGAAAATAGATCTCATAAATCTAAAAGAAACGCTTTCATCAGACAAACGAAAATCTGATCGTATGCAACTTCCCGTTAAATTATCCTATGCATTAGGAGATAGCCTTGAAATTCTCCCTAAAGAATGGATAGACCCATTAGAGGTTATTGATATTGGAGGCGAAGGGGCTAAATTTCTTTCTGAAAAGAGCATTAAAAAAGACACTTCACTTATTCTTAAAATAAATCTTCCCAATTATGATAAACCAATTATTTTGACTAGTGAAATTATTTGGTCAAAAAAAGAAAATATCGAAACATCAACAGACTCAGCATTTTCAGTAGGTATAAAATTTAATAAAATGCATTATAAAGATCGTAAAAAATTTGTGTCGTATCTTTCCGATAGTATTTTAGGATTACACCTTGATGATGATGGAAATCTTACAATTTAAAAAACAAAAGTATGTCAAATTTTCTCAACAACATAGACTACAGAGTCGCGCGTACCCGCCAAGAGCTTGAACTAGCTTATGAACTTGTTTATAAAGAATATTTTAAAAAAGGATATATTAACGAAGATTCTTTTAAACTTCGTTTATCAATTCACAACATTTTGCCACAAGCAACAACTTTCATTGCCAAAGTAGAAAATTCCGTTGTCGCTACAGCCACAGTTATTCCAAATTCACCCCTAGGTCTTCCCATTGATGATATGTACACAGAAGAAATAAGCCTTTTTCGAAAACACAATAAAAAATTTTGTGAAGTCATTATGTTAGCCAGCAACACAGAACTATTTCGTGATGGAACATCCATGATGCTTAATGCAAAAAAGATGTTTTTTATTTTCTTTCTTTTTAAGCGTATTTTTGACTATGCTAAAAATTATCTTAAACTTGATTATATCTTCATCTCAGTTACTCCTAAACATGGATTAACCTATGATTATCTTCATTTTACAGACATTGGTCCAGTAAAGTCTTACGCCTCGATTAATGGCACAAGCGGGGTAGGGAAGTGTTTAAAAATTAGTTCTGCTGAAAAAGATATTCAAAAAGAAAAAAGTGGGCTTCATAAAATGTTTTTTTCAAAAAAAACAGATCCGGAAAAATTTGAAAATAAGACTATTTTAAGTCTTCAGGATATTAAAGATATTTTTATTGATAAAACGAATATCCTTCCCCAAGCCACCGAAGAACAACTGAATTACATCAAACAATGCTACCCAACCTATGATTTCTCTGAAATAATACCTTCGGTTTCTACAATATAGTATTAAATTTTTTAAAAACATTTAATGTCCAAAAAAATAACCCATATTTTTAATGCCTTTTCACAATCAGCTCAACAGCATGCTGAAAAAGAAGTAGTTTTTTATAAAAAAGGGGAAGACTACTTAAGCCATACTTATGGCACCATTTATCAACAATCTATTCAATTTAGCAACTATCTCCAAAACCATAAAATTAAACCAGGAGATAAAGTTGCCATTATTTTAGATAATCAACCCGAATATATCTCTACATTTTTTGGTATTATGTCTGCCAACGGTGTTGCCGTCCCCCTTGATGTACAAATGCCATCTCAACAGATCCGAAACATTATCTTTCATTCTGAGACAAAAATCCTTATTACTAATCAAAAAAATTACAACAAAGTCATTGAGCTTCTAGAAGACGTCACCATCGTTCTAATTGACTCTACCCCATATCAGGACGAGCTGAAAAATATATCCTTTGATAATAATTTTATTGAAAATAAAAGCAAAGATGATTTAGCTGTTTTATTCTATACTTCCGGAACAACAGGGCTTCCAAAAGGGGTCATGTTGACCCATTTTAACTTATTATCAGAAATTTCTTCGTTGCAAGAACGTAACCTTATTTCTTCAGAGGATAAAGTTACTGCATTACTTCCATTACATCACGCCTATGCCTTTACAGCCACTCTTCTAATGCCAGTCTTTGTTGGCGCGTCTATTGTTTATCCTCCAGGATTAACTTCTATCGAGTTAATAACCTGTTTACAAAAAACTCAACCATCCGTATTTGTTGGGGTTCCTCAAATATTTTCAATCATCCATCGCTCAACAATAGAAAAACTAAAATCTATTTCTTTAATAAAAAAATATATACTTACCTTTGCCGGAGGTCTTTCAAACATTCTTCAAAAAACTTTTTCCATTAATTTTAATCATCTCTTATTTAAAGAAATGCATAAAAAATTTGGAGGAAACTTACGCCTTATGATTTCTGGTGGCGCAAAGCTTGATCAAAAAGTTGCGCAGGATTTTTTTAGATGGGGATTTATACTTCTTGAAGGCTACGGTTTAACAGAAACATCTCCTGTTGTTGCTTTTAATCCATTAACTAAACCTCGCGTAGGTTCTGTTGGCAAGCCCCTTGCGGATGTTAATATTGTCATCAAAGATGTGGATAAAAGCGGTATCGGTGAAGTAGCTATCAAAGGCCCTAATGTTATGGCTGGTTATTACAAAATGCCAAAAGAAACGGCAGAAGTCATACAAGATGACTGGTTTCATACGGGTGACTTAGGTTATTTTGATCCACAAGGATATCTTTATCTTACAGGACGAAAAAAAGAAATCATTGTCTTAAGTTCCGGTAAAAATATTAATCCGGAGGATGTGGAAAATCATTATGTCAAAAGCCCTTTTATTAAAGAAATCGCTGTTCTCTCAAACCAACCCTCAGGACATACTCAAAATACAGAACATTGCGTTGCTATCATTGTGTTAGATGATAAAACATTTAAAATAAACCAAGAGCTAAGTATTTATGAAAAATTAAAATGGGAACTTGATACTATGTCCACTCAAATCCCTACGTATCAACATATTCATGGATTTGTTATCAGCAAAAAAGACCTTCCACGCACACGCCTTGGAAAACTCATGCGTTATAAGCTTCCTGATTTATATGAAGAGCTTTCCCAAAATTCATCTTTTATGGAAAAAAAAGAAAAAGAAGAAACTGTTCAAAAAAATAATTATTCCGTGTTCATTAAATCAGCCTTAAGTTTCCTTGAAAAATCTTTGGGTAAACCTGTTGCCATGAGTGACCATCTTGAACTCGATTTAGGTATAGACTCTTTAGGAAAAATTGAACTATTCATGGGGTTACAAGAAAAACTAAATTTAGACATTACAGAAGAACGTATGATGGATTTTTTTATGTGTAACACAGTACAAGAACTTGCTAACGCACTCAAAGAAATAAATCCTTCGGAAAATATAGAACAGTCCATAGAAAATAAGGAGTCTTCTTCAAAGCATTGGCAGCATACTTTAAATGAATTACCATCACAGGAAACACAAAATAAAATATGTCTTAATCTCAATATATTCCAAAAAATTTTCAGCTTTATTCTTATTTGTTTATTAAAGCTAATTTTTAAAATTTTCTTTCTTCTTAGGGTGGAAGGGCGTCATCATTTAAAAGCAGAAGGGCCTTATCTTATTTGTCCAAATCATACGAGTTATTTAGATGGGTTGTTTATTCTTACAGCGCTCCCATTTCGTATTGCTTTTAATACTTTTTTTGTTGGTGATGTTAAATTTTTTAAAAGCTTTTTTGTAAAACCTTTTATAAAATTAGCGCGCCTTATTCCTATTGAACTCAATTACAATCTTATTGAAGCCTTAAAAACCAGTACATTTGTTCTTAATAAATCAAAAATTGTCTGTTATTTTCCGGAAGGACAACGCTCTATTGATGGTGAAATCAAAGAGTTTAAAAAGGGTATTGGTATCCTTATTAAAGAATTAAATATACCTGTCCTACCTGTATATATTGATGGTGCCTTTAAAACATGGCCTCGCGGCCAACGTTTTCCTCGATTTTCTCCCATCAAAGTTAAATTTGGTCAAATATTGCCTCCAAAAACCATTATGTCTACAAATTCAAAAGACAATACATACGAAAATATTGCCAAGAACCTTCAAAATCATGTTAAATTTTTAGCTTAGTGTTATTTTTTACAACATTATGATGTAATAAATGAACAAAATAATAATATTAATTTTTTATTTTTATATTTTTCGAAACACACAAGTAAAAAAAATCTTAACTAGCTGAAATAAAACAAGATATAAAAAAAATATTTTTATTCCTATTTTGGCATACTATTTGCTTACTATAATAAGAAAACCCTTTAAAGGAGGAATAATCGATGAAAAACAAGTTGATTAAAATTCAAAATTTTATTTTTTTAGTTTTTTTCCCTTTCATTGCTGGATGTCGCAATGGGGGAGGTGGGGGAGGCGATGATTTTAATGACCTTTCTGGGAACGGATTATTTTCTGGAAATAGTGTTGTTAATGCAAATTTACCTAGCGGAGGAACTGATTCAAACATCACTGAAAATGTTGCTCCGGTAATTTTTTCTGTTGGAGACACACTAGGAAGTGAGCAAGCCCTAGCTCAAATAACAAACCCTGAGCCTGCATCTTTGTTGCTTCTTGGAAGTGGACTCTTAGCAATGAAATATTTTAAAAAGAAAAATAATTAATATTAAGATTATTTCAAATAGAACAAAAAAATAATATTTATTTTTTTGTTCTATTGTTTGACAGCGCTTTCTTACCATGTTAGAGTTTCTCTAAACTGTTGGAATATATTAAGTAATATTAAAATTATGCCTTCTAATAAACCTCTTCACAAACAACCCTTAGCAATTTTAAAAGCATCTTCTTGTTCTTTAATAAGCCATCCTGTCATTTTATTTCCATTTTGTATTTCTGCTTTTATTCAACTATTAGTTTTAGAAATTCTTTATTTTGCACCGCGCTATCCTCTTAATACGATTTTTGGTTTGATCATTGAGCGTATTTGGGGAAAAGCCTATTTACACTACCCTTTTAATCTAACGCTACTACCAAAATTATTCCAATATCTTCAAATTGTAATATATATATTTATTGGAAGTTTTTTAATAGCTATGTCGATTGCCGCCATTATTAAGGTTAATGAAGGTAAAAAAACTCGTATTAAAACAATAGCTAAAGAAGCCTTTTCTAAATATATTCATATTGTTTTCGCAGCGTCATGTATGTTTATGTTTGTATTCCTATTCTTTAAAGGATACGATATAATTTACCAGCGTGCACTTCAAATTCGATCAACAAGTGGAAAATTTTATTTGTTAAAACAAATATTAACGACTGGTTCTCCATATATGTATCTTTATTTTAGTATTTTAGCTACAACACTTATGGCATATGTTTTACCTATTATCATGATTGATCAAAAAAAAGTTTTTCCTGCATTGTGGATTAACATAAAAACGGTTTTTTCATCTCTATGGACAACATTTATTATTGTTTTTATTCCATCAATGTTATTCGTGCCCATGCTATTGATAAAAACAAGCCTTACAAAAGGATTTTTTTCTCCTGATTTTGCACTTGTAATAATGGTCTTAAGTATTTTAATTACATTATTTATTGATGCTGTAATATATACAAGCCTTTCAACGCGCTATTTACTTAAGAAGGAAAACGAATGAAAAAAACACTTATAATATTTTTTTTCATTCTTATTGGCGTTTTTGTAGGGCTTTCCTTAGCTGATCATAAAAGTGAATACATTGCTGAAAAAAATCTCTGGAAAATAAATAAAAAATTTAACAGTGTTACGCGTGACACCGAAAATATACCTGAAAATTCCCTTAATCAACTTTTGTCAGACTATGAAAAATTTATCATTAAGTTTCCAAATTCAAACCTTCTTTCTCAAGCACATATTTTTGTAGGACGTTTATATGTTTATAAAAAAGATATCGAATCTGCTCGAGAAAAATTTGAAGAAACCATACGGATATTTAATAGCATTCCAATTGTAGTTGTTAAGGCTTTAAAAGAAATCATTCATACCTATAAATTAGAAAATGATGTTCCTAATGTTATTAAATCATATGAACGTGTTATGAAAGATTATCCGCTTACATCATTAGGATTAGAAGCTCCTTTACGTATAGTTAAGCTTAACCAAAAATTAAATAGTCCCCAGGCACAAAAATCATTTAATGCAGCTATTACACATTACAAAGGATTAATTCAAAGCTACCCTGATTCTTTAATTGAATACAAAGTTCAACAACTATTAGCAACAATTTATTTAACTAAGCAGGAATGGAAAAAAGCAGTAAATACTTATGGCGAGGTTCTTATTCGTTTTTCAGAACCACATTATCTTACACCCGCTAAAGCTGATGCACTTACAAAATCTATTAATACACTTGCTGTTTTTCAACTTAATGATTTCGATCTTCCCGTTTCAATTTATAAAAAATTCCTCATAGCACATCCAAACCATCCATTTAGTCAACGCCTAAAGGAAATCATTATAGAGCTTGGAAAAATGAAGGAACAAAGTAGCACTGATGCTGTCACTAAATAAATTTAGATGAAACATGATTTCTGCCATTACAAAAGAAAAACAGAAACTGAACTTTTTCAAAAAATTAGCGAAGTGTGCTCCGCTGTCAATACTGTTTCTACTTCTCAAGAACTCTTAGAGGTTTCACTGAAGCAGACCCTCAATTTATTTAATGCAAGTCGTGGTTCAATTTTTATTCTTAAAGAAAACACTGAAAATTTAGAGCTTAAAATCGCCCAAGGGATTCCATCAGAAGAAAAAGAAAGACTTGTCAAGCGGATGGGAGAGGGGATTATTGGGCGTGTTGCACAAACTAAACAACCCATTTTTGTTGATGATATTGAAAAAGATGAACGTTTTCAAAATCATAAACTAGGAAAAAATTACAGGACATCTTCGTTTATTTGTACGCCGTTAATGACTAAAGACAAGCTTATTGGCGTTATTAATATTACTGATAAAGAAACGGGCTGCACATTCAATAAAAATGAGGTGCAGCTACTTGATTTTTTATCCAGCCAGATTGCACTTAACTATCAACGTATTCAGCTTTATAAAAAATTTAAAAATGTCATCAAAGAAACTGAAGACTTAAAAACTAAACTTGGTAAAAGTGATCAAGAAACACAACATCTTAAAAAACAAATTGATATCCAGGAAAAGCTTGCGACCATTGGAAAACTTGCCGGAGGCATTGCCCATGAATTTAATAATCCTCTCGATGGTGTTATGCGCTATACAAATCTTTGTATTGAACATTTAAAAGAGGACGAGGTTATCCATGGCTACCTGTTAGAAGTTAAGCGTGGACTAAATCGCATGGCCAACATTGTGCGAAGTTTATTGGCTTGCTCAAGAAATAATACTTTTTCATCTCAAGAGCAAGTAAATTTTCAACAAGCCTTAGACCTTTCCCTATCTGGATTACCTATTCGTACAGCACAAAAAAATATTGTAATTGAAAAAAATATTGATAAAAATATTCCTCCCATTCAGGATTTAGGGTTGGAACGTATCTTAACTAATTTATTACGAAATGCTGTGGACGCTATTACTGGAGAAGGAAAGATTACCATTGAATCAAGTTATGTTGACAACTGTTTGTTAATTAATATTAGAGACACAGGATCGGGCATTCCAGAAGAAAAAATTGAAAATATTTTTGAGCCTTTTTTTACAACAAAAGATATTGATAAAGGGTGTGGGCTTGGTCTAACAATTGTTGGTGAAATTATTAAAAGTTACAATGGCAGTATTGACGTAGAAAGCAATCAAAATGAAGGGACCGTATTTTCCATTAATCTTCCAGTAGAGGTAATCAATAAAAATGACTGATAACAGCCAATATAAAATTCTTGTGGTTGACGATGAACCCTTAATCCGTGAATCACTTTATGAAATTTTACGCATTGAAGGGTATCATGTTCAAATGGCTGCCAGTGGAGAGGATGCCTATACTTTAATTGAAAAAGATTGTTTTGATATTGTTGTAACAGACTTAAAATTACCAATAATGACAGGCTTAGATCTTTTAATAAAAACAAAAAAAAGTCATCCCAATATAGAATTTATCCTTATTACTGGATATGGTTCTATTGAAACTGCTGTTGAAGCCATGCGAAAAAATGCTTTTGATTACATCACAAAACCCATCAATGATGATGAAATTAAAATTATTATTCAAAAAATTCTTGAAAAAAAAGCTATTCTAAATGAAAATGCCGCGCTTAAAGAAATAATTGCACAGTGCGGAGGTGATCGCGCCACTTTTGGCAATATCATTGGTGGAAGTCAAAAAATGCAAAGCATTTATAATATTGTTGACTCTGTTGCCAGTAGCAACGCGACTATTCTTATTACTGGAGAAAGTGGAACTGGAAAAGGGCTTTTAGCTAAATCAATTCATGAACATGATCAGCAAAGAAACAATAAACCCTTTATTGAAATAAGCTGTGGGGCTATATCTGAGACACTACTGGAAAGTGAACTTTTTGGGCATGTTAAGGGTGCTTTTACAGGCGCCATCAAAGATAAAGAGGGGCGTTTTGAATACGCTAAAGGAGGTACAATTTTTCTTGACGAAATTGATTCATTTTCATTAGGTTTGCAAGTCAAGCTTCTGCGTGTATTACAAGATGGTGTATTTGAACGTGTTGGAGATAATATTACACGAAAAGCAGAGGCACGTATTCTTGTAGCTACAAATCAAGACCTTCCTGATTTAATTTTAGAAGGAAAATTTCGTGAAGATTTATATTATCGTATTAATGTTATTGCTATTCAAATGCCATCACTACGTGAACGTAAAGAAGATATTGAAACCATAGCTCAATCATTTATCAAAAAATATAATACAATCAATAAAAAAAATATTCAAAAAATTTCTAATGATGTAAAAAAAATATTTCAAGACTATCACTGGCCTGGCAATATTCGTGAATTAGAAAATGCCATTGAAGGGGCTGTCATTATGGCTAAAACTGAAATAATTCATAAAGAAAATATTCCTAACTTAGCTAAATTCATATCTACAGAAATAAAACCTCTACTGGGCGCTGATGGGCTTTCATTAAAAAAAATTGTTGAACAACCCGAACGTGACCACATAGTATCAGTTTTAAATGATTGTCGATGGAATCGTAATAAAGCAGCTGCTGTTTTAGGTGTTAACCGAACAACCCTTTATAATAAAATGAAGAAATATCATATATCTGAGGATAATCACTAAGCTATGAATATTCATGCCTATTTTCAAAAAAATACATGTTGGCAGGTATTAACACATTTCATTGATGTTTTGCGTATTAACATGGTCATTGTTGATCAAGAAGGGCATATAATTATCCCTCCTGATGAACAAAAATATGGAGGAAGGCTGTATCTAGACTCTACTTTACGTGCTGGTTTCCTTGATGAATCTCCAAAATTTATCAATTCTTTCAAAGAACATGGCAAATTTCTTGAATATGTTAATCACTTTGGGCTCCATAGTTTTGCTTTACCCATTTCCTTCAATATGACAAAAAAAGAAAAGCCTTCAACGGCGTATATGATTATTGGACCTGTTATTCTGAATAAACGCTTAAGCAACGATGATTACCTTGAAAAAGCCCAGAAAGCTGAGGTTATTGGAGATGCACTTATTAATGAAATTAATACGTTAAAAGTTGTTTCCAATATCATGATGAATTCTATCCTAGAACTCCTGCAGAAAATAATTCAAAATAATATTACTTTAAGCTCTCAAATAGAAACCTCTTATGCTGACTCATTAGAATCCTTTTTAGATCTCGTTGTAGAAATGACAGAGTCAGAATTTGGTTCAATCATGCTTTTAAATGAAAAAAATACATTTCTGACTGTAGAAATAACTAAAGGAAACTACAATAAAAGTATTCAGAATAAAGAAATAAAAATAGGAGAGGGGATTGCCGGATTGGCAGCCCGAGAAAATACATCTTTTTTAATATCTAAAAACCATAAACAAAGTCGTATTTCTCATCTTTTAAAACGTCCAGAAATAAAAGAGTCCTTAGTTATGCCGTTAACTGATAAAAATCATATTTTTGGTGTTTTAAATTTAAGTACAACTAAAGATTCTAATAAAATTGAAGATAATTTTGATGCTTTACAATATCTCGCCAGTCAAATAACCAAGACATCTATATAAGCGATAAAAATAATTTTAAAAATTTCACCCTAAAAACACTTTATTTATTATGAGCATACGCTTATAATAACCATATGTTTAATATAAGCATGTGCTCATAATAAATAAAGTATAACTTTATGAAAAAAGGTCGCCAAAAAAAAATTCGCTATATTCAAAAAATGCCTCAAATTGTACAATTTAGTCCTCGAGGCAAGCCTGGACGTCCAGACGAGATCGAACTCCAAATTGATCAATTTGAGGCAATAAAACTTGCAGATTATCAGGGGTATAGCCAGATTGAAGGGGCTGAAGCAATGGGGCTATCCAGGCCAAGTTTTGGCCGGATATTACGTGAAGCCAGAAAAATCATAGCCAACGCGTTGGTAAATGGGAAGGTTATACGCATTCGCATGGGAGATGCTCAAGTAGGTATTCGCAAAAAAAATCTCCCAAAAAAGAATAAAAACGCTTCAAAAAATCAAATAACAGAAGAAGCTGTTAGAAAAATCATTTTGGAGTACACCAAAAAAACCAAGAAAGAAGTATAGGAATAATAAGATTCATCTTTTTAATAACTTCCTATAATTTATGTTATGTTAAGTAAATATATATAAAATATAAAATTTTATCCATTTTAGGAATGCTCATAGAATTATTCACACAATCCCCGATATTGATGTAGAGACTGGAGGAATTTATCCATTGATGATAAATTAATAGGAATTTTTCTTGACTTCATGTATTTATGATATATCTTAAAAATATAATTTTGATTTTTTTATCCAACTAAATAGAGTGGTTATTTTCTTTAACACTCAAAGAATGAGTATATAACATTTGCCTAGGAGTCCTTACCGTGCAAAGAAAATCTAAAAAGGTGCTGATTTATAGTTCTATAACAGCTTTTGTTATTGCCATAGGTATTTTTATTTATATGATAAATATATCTAAAGCAATATCTTATCTTTCTTCTGATCCAAAAAGTTGTATTAATTGTCATGTTATGAATACTTCGTATGCAACATGGCAAAACAGCTCTCATGCGCAACGGGCCTCATGTGTAGAGTGCCACTTGCCAAGGCACGGTTTCTTGGAAAAATATTTAGCAAAAACAAGAGATGGATGGAACCATTCGGTTGCTTTTACGTTAAATACTTATGATCAGAGTATAAAAATTAGTGATGATGGCGCCAAAAGAGTACAGGCCAACTGCATCTCTTGTCACGCTAAGCTTACAGAGACGATGAGAGAGAACGACGAAAGATATTTAAAATTCAGCCATGACAGCTCTCCGTCAGAGAGGAAATGTTGGGATTGTCATAGGGAAGTTCCTCATGGTAAGGTAAGAAGTTTAACAACAACACCAAATAATCTTGGTGTTAGATAGATAAAATAAAAAGGGAGAAATGATGAATAAATACAAACTATTACTCGTTGGTTCTTTAGTTGCGGTCGGTGTAATGGTATTGCTGGCTACCTCAATTAATCAGAGACGTGCAGAAAAAGTGGTGATCAACACGAGCCCTGTGGTGAAAGAAAAAGGTGTAGAAAGTAAAAATGAGGAGTGGGCTAAACGCTACCCACGACAGTACGATTCATGGAAAAAGACTCGAAAGAATGATAATATTCAAGATATGCTAAAGGAAAAACCTCAGTTAGCAATTTTGTGGGCGGGGTATGGTTTTGCTAAAGATTATAATGCTCCACGAGGTCACGCCTATGCACTTCAGAGTAATCAAAATACTTTAAGAACTGGAGCTCCACTTGATAAAAAATCTGGCCCTATGCCAACAGCCTGCTGGACGTGCAAAAGCCCGGATGTCGCAAGACTTTTCGATGAGGTTGGTGAAATGGAATATTATACGGGCAAGTGGGCAAAATATGGTAACGAAGTTGTAAACTCGATCGGTTGCGCGGACTGTCATGACAGCAAAACTGCCAACCTTAAATTAACAAGGCCATATTTAAAAAAGGGGTTGCAGGATCTGGGTGTTAAGGTAGAAAATGTTACTCACCAAGAAATGAAATCGCTTGTTTGCGCCCAATGCCATTCTGAATATTATTTCAAAAAGACCGAGTGGACGGATGCAAAAGGAAAAAAGAAAATTGCCAAAGTTGTAACGTTTCCATGGGCTGAAGGTTTAAAAGCTGAAGATATGGAAAAATACTATGATTCTATAAATTTTAAAGACTGGACACATAAAATTAGTAAGGCCCCGATGTTAAAAGCGCAGCATCCTGGATATGAGATATCCCAGACAGGCATCCATGCTCAGAGAGGCGTATCTTGTACAGATTGCCACATGCCATACAAACGAGAGGGTTCTATAAAATTTTCTGATCATTATATCAAAAATCCACTTGATAACATGGCGAATAGCTGTATGAACTGTCACAGACAAAGCGAATCTGAATTGAAAGATATCGTTAATAGAAAATTTGAGAGAAAAGAACAGCTAATGGAAATCGCTATGGATAACTTAGCTAAAGCTCATCTTGAAGCAGGTAAAGCCTGGGAATTAGGGGCGACAGAAGCTGATATGAAAGAAATTTTACAAAATATTAGACATGGGCAGTGGAAATGGGATTATGCCATTGCCAGCCACGGCTCATTTTTCCATGCGCCTGAAGAAACACTTAGGCTTTTGGCTGTTGCTAATGAAACAGCCCAAAATGTCAGGCTTAAATTAGTACGTGTTTTAGCAAAGTATGGTGCTATCGATTACATTGCGCCGGACTTCTCTACAAAAGAAAAAGCGCAAAGCCTGGCGGGAGTACCTTTGCAAAAACTTATAAAAGATAAAGAACAGTTTAAGGCTACACTATTAAAAGAATGGAATAAACAGGCCGTTAAGAAAGGCCTATTGAATATGGAGTCAAGAAAAGGTATGAGTGATAATTCTTCTTATTCCAAATAAAGGTTTCATGGTTGTCCGGATTTAATGTTTTACAACAGATCGACAGCAATTCCCGCTCGGCCAAACAGTTTAATTAATTTTGTGGTGAGTTGAGATATTTCCTATAATATCTCAAAAAACCGAAAAAGTTTTTAATTTTCGTCGTTCTTTCTCAACTGAAAAAGGTCAAAAACAAGCCATCGAGTACAAAGGGACATCTGTCAGTTTTTACACATATCACATTGCTTACAAAAATTTTTGTGGAACTGCTCTGTAATGTCATTTTTTACGATGTGTTCAAAATA
>UOGJ01000123.1_pt1 | contig 26956 bp, 21 predicted proteins | sample 1989031 | NCBI WGS metagenome assembly UOGJ01 (sample SAMEA4712195, study PRJEB27164) | hydrothermal vent metagenome | biome: marine basaltic hydrothermal vent biome; feature: marine hydrothermal vent; material: mineral | place: Pacific Ocean | collected 2011-06-14/2011-07-23 | depth 1719 m | reverse complement strand
TGAGACAATTTGCAAAACAGTTGGATATTGAATTACTTTTTTTACCTTCGTATTCACCAAATTTGAATCTTATTGAACGTCTTTGGAAGTTTGTCAAAAAACAATGTTTGTATTCAAAATATTATTCGGAATTTTCCAGTTTTAAAAAAGCTATTAGTGATTGTTTAAGCAAAACACATTCTACTTATAAGCAAGACCTTGATTCACTATTGACTCTAAATTTTCAGACATTTAAAAAAGTACAGTTTGTTAGCTAAGGCAGTATATAGGATCGGAATGATGAGCAAAGGCGGATTGAAGATGGAGTATGGTATCAATCAGAGGGTTGGAAGTTTTGAATGATTTAGGGGGAGGGTGTTTATTCAGTAGAAGAGTTCTTAAGGTAGGAATATTTAAAATAATTGTTTTAATCAGTCGATAAGCCGTCGATGTTTGGAATATAGATTGAAGAGAGTCGAAAGCCTTCAGAGAGTTAAAACCTTCAGAGATATTTTTGAGATATAGCCAGAGCAGATCTGTCGTTATGATATATTTTTTAAATAGAGTATAAAGCATGATAGAAAAAGTTTTACCACATCCCTCTCGACGTGCACGATTACTACAATAAATGCGATGTCCGCGTAATACCAATTCCATTAAATAATTACCAAATACCATTTGCATTTCTCGATGGTGTTGCGAGAAATGTACCTTTAAAATAGTACAATTATTTAATGGAATTGGTATAATTTATTATTTTGATAACCTTTATCATCATATCCTTTTAAATATCCATGAAGATTAAGCGTACCGATTTGATCACAGTGTGGACAAGCATACTGTTTTAATTGATGGTGAATATTTTGAAAATCAGATTCAGATTTATAAAATTGAGCTATGACCTTCATACAAGAAAGTATAAAATCTAAAATCCTCTCTTGCCAAATTATGGCAGTATTAAAACTTTTTGTTTTTGATGTTAATTTGGGAGGATTTCTTCTATATTATGATCAGAGGTTGGGAAGGGACATTTATTGTGATATTTGTTCAGAAAGGGAAATAATTATATTACTGTAAAAAATAACTCAATTTTCTTGTCAACAAAGAGGGATGTGTTTATACTGTACCCATCTTATTAAAAAAGTTTGCAGAGAGGTTTTAATTAGTGGGTAATCGTTTAAAAAGTTATGGTGAGCATCGAACACAGTTGCGTGTGAAAGAAAATAAGCGTGTTTTATGGCGACTTAAAGAAGATTCTTCTCAAGGCGGTGAAGGGCTTGTGCGAAATATTAGTCTTTCTGGAATGCTTATGGAGACGGATTGTATGCTTAGTCCTAAGGAAGCTGATACCTTTGCATTTGATTCACCTGTGGGAACACAGAATGGGTTTATTCCACGGGGACGTGTGGTGTGGAAGGGTGAAAAAGGATTTTTGCGTAAGAAGTATCTTTATGGTATTAAGTTTGTTGAACCGGATGAAGAAGTTTTTGATAATCTTGATCAGAGAGTTCAGGTGGGAATCGGGAAGCTCACCAATAAACGTAGATGGGATAAGGTCGCACGTATTTTGCTTCTTTTTTTAATTTTAGGATTGACTGGGTACAGTTTATGGATGGGTTCTACAGTTTATAAAGATATGGATCATTCAACGAAGAGTATGCTGGATGTTTCAAATGATCAGGCTGAATTAACGCGTAATTATAAAAGCCTTCAACAAAAAACTTTTGGAGAATTAACGGTTGCCCGTCAGGAATTAGTGGAAACACAAGAACTTTATAAAGAAGGGCAAAGGATTTTACAGGGTGTTTCGAAAGATTTGGATGAAGCGAGAGCTGCGATGGCACAAACAGATGCTCTGTTGGTTCAAATGCAAAATGAGAATGGAGCTCTTAAAGGAGAAATAAAAGCTTTAAAAGATTTTCATATGAAAGAATTAGCAGAGGTTAAGGCGGATTTGAATAATACGATTGATTTATTACAAAAAAAGAATATTAAGCTTGTTGGTGAAATGAATCATTTGCAGTCTCAGATGGATTATTATGGTGGTGATGTACAAAATATGCAAGAGAGTAAGGCTTTGTTACGATTGTATCGTAATCGTATGAAATTAGCGAAATCAAAGGTTAAGCACTTTAAAAGGGAGGCGCGTCGAGTACGTAAGACGGCTCTTAAAGAACGTGACCGTTTGCAATCATTATTGGGGAATAATGGGTATTTTATGAAAGATGGTCAGGTAGTTCAGGTTGATGAAGAAAAGTATCAAATGGCTGCTGAGGAAGAGGAAGCTGTTTCTAAGGTTTCAAAACCAACCTCTACACGTAAAGTAAACATTGATGTAACATTTGTTGAATAATGTTCAGGTCTCCTAAACGAATTTTTCAAAAAAACTGCTCTATTGATTTTGGAAATGAGCAGATTTTTTTTACCCTTAAGAAATCTTCTCGCCGACAAACATTAGCTATTACTATTAATGAAAAAGCACAGGTGAATGTCGCGGTACCTTTTTCTGTAGCTGAAAAAGATATTCAGGCATTTGTTTATGAACGCGGTGATTGGATTTTGGAGAAGTTAAGAGATTTACAAAAAAATAAGGCATTGATAGATAGTAAGCAATTTGACCACAACCATGCCTTTTTATTTTTAGGTAAGAAGTATAAAATTTATGTGATAGAGGGAGATGTTAAGTTATGTCGGATTGATTTTGATGGTAGACGATGGAACATAACCATTCCGGTTGGGTTAAAGGATAGTGAGCGAAGAAAAAAGATTCGGGATAAATTTATGCAATGGTATCGTACGCAGGCACAGGAAATTTTAGGGGGGAGGTTATTTCATTATGGGCGTATTTTAGGAAGAGAGCCGAAAAAAATAGTGGTCAAGACGCAGAAACGTATGTGGGGGTGTTGTAACTATCATACGCAGACGATTTATTTAAATTGGCAAATTATTTTATCTCCATTGAATGTTGTGGATTATGTTGTCGTTCATGAGTTATGTCATTTGTTTCATCCTAATCATTCGCAGAAGTTTTGGAATAAAGTAGAAAAAATCCTCCCGGATTATAAAGAGCGCCGTAAATGGCTTAAAGATAATTTTTTTGAAATGGTGTTGCCTTAAACCAAATCAGACCCCGGGGTCGGATTTGGTTGGGTTTTGGTATAAAAGGATTGAAATTGAGAATGAAAACGATTAAGATATAAAACATTTTTAAGTAATACTAATACCATTAAATAATTACCAAATGCTATTTGTATTTCTCGATGATTTTGCGAGAAATGCACCCTTAAAATAGGATAATTATTTAATGGAATTGGTATAATCATGTAATGGAGGTTAATTATGTTAGAAGATCAAATCACTAAAGATTATATTATAGCTATGAAGGCTAAGGATTCGCTTAAGTCTTCGACTTTAAATTTTTTACGTGCGCAATTGAAGAACGTGAAGATTGATAAAAAATTAGAGGTTGTCGATGATATGGAAGCAATTGCTGTTATTAAGAAACAGGTAAAACAGCGTCAGGATTCGATTGAGCAGTTCACGCAAGGTGGGCGACAGGATTTAGTCGATAAAGAAACAGTAGAGCTTGAAATATTAAAGGTATATTTACCAGAAGAGCTTCCGGAAGAAGAAGTGAATGCTTTAGTCATGGAATCGATCAAGGAAGTAGGCGCCGCTTCTATGAAGGATATGGGTAAGGTCATGAAAGTTATTGGACTAAAGGTCGAGGGCTGCGCGGATAATCGGAAGGTGAGTGCTTTGGTTAAAAAAGCCTTGATGGAGTTATAATGTCGTCTTTAAAACGTTTTTTTCTTATATTTTTTACTATTTTTATTGTTTCCTCTAGTGGGTTTCTTTTCTGGGTATCCAGCCATTATGTCGTTCCGATTATGATGTATCATAATGTTAATTATACGGATGAGCCAAAACCTAATACGGTGAGTCCGGAAAATTTTGCGCGGCACATGGCCTATTTGAGGGAAAACGGGTATCATGTGATGAGTATGGATGAATTTGTACAGATGACGACGGAAGGGAGGAAGTTTTCACGTAAAAGTGTGGTGATTACTTTTGATGATGGTTATGAGGATAATTATAGTTATGCTTTTGATATTCTTCAAAAACATCAGCTTCCTGCTATAATTTTTATTCCTTCCGATTTAATGGACGCTAAAGGATATTTATATTGGGGACAGATTCAGGAGATGGTGGAGAATGGCGTTGATTTTGGCAGTCATACGCGTTTTCATAAATATTTACCGGATTTATCATTTGAAGAAAAAAGGGATGAGATTGTAGAAAGTAAGAAAATTCTTGAGGAAAATTTGGGTGTTGAGATTAAACATTTTGCTTACCCCATTGGAGGGTTTAGTGAGCAGATTAAGCGCTTGGTGAAAGAAGCGGGGTATCAAAGTGCGAGTGCGACGAATCGAGGTTATGATCGAAAAAATGAAGATGTCTTTGAATTGAATCGTATCCGATTTGGAGATAAAGATAGTGACTTTGTTTTGTGGGCAAAGTTGTCGGGGTATTATAATTTGTTTCGGAGTTTAAAAAGTCCGTATTAATAAAGAAAGGGTTTTTCATGAGTACACAAATGACTGAACAAGAACAATATCACCTTGATAATAAAGGGCATTTTGTTATTGAGAATTATAATAAGGCTAAACCATTTAGTAATTTTTTTCCAGGGATTGCCGGTGTTTGGGGCATTCCGATGTGGGTGTTTTATGTTAATCGTGGGCAATGTATTGCAAGTTTTGGGATTGAAGCCAAAGATAATGCGATTATGGAATTTCAACCAGCTAATAAGTCTTACCGACTTACAGCGCTGCAAGGGTTTCGTACTTTTATTAAGGTAAAAAGTGAAAATAAAACGATTTATTGGGAACCCTTTCAAGAAAATCTTTTAGGGACGGTTTTTGATAAACAGCAGCGTCTATCAATGTCTGCGCATGATTTGACACTAACAGAAATCAACAAGGATCTTGGGCTTGAAGTAACCGTAAACTATTTTACATTGCCCGAAGAAAGTTATCCCGCGCTTGTGCGTCAAGTAACAGTTAAGAATATCGGTCAAACAGCCTGTGATCTTGAAATTATCGACGGCCTTCCAGTTATTATTCCTTATGGATTAAGTGATTGGTTAAATAAAAATATGACACGCACGGTAGAAGCCTGGATGAAGGTCCGTAATTTGGAAAATAAGGCGCCATATTATCAGCTTAATGTGGAAGTCGCCGATACACCTCAAGTGAAACATATTAAGAAGGGAAATTTTTATTTTAGTTTTGATCCAAAGGCGGATGGCGATAAGTTGTTAACGCCAATTGTGGAGGCAGCTACTGTTTTTGGAGCAGCCAATGATTTTAGTGCACCAGCACGTTTTCTTGAGGATGATTTTATGTTTCCTTCTAAACAGGAAACAAGCAATCGAACACCGTCGGCGATGAGTTATCGTCAACTTCATGTAGAAGCAGGAGCCGACAGTCAGATTATTTCAGTGATTGGACATGCGCACAGTGAAAGTCAGCTTAATGATATTGTCAAACAAACAACAGCAGAAGCTTTTATTACACAGAAGGCTATGCGCAATGAAGCGATTATTAATGAGATTAAAAATTTTGCGTTTACACGCAGTTCATCAGATATTTTTAATTTGTATACGACCCATACATTTTTAGACAATATTCTCCGCGGTGGTTTGCCTGTGTCGCTTAAGACGAGTGACGGGGCGGTCGCCTTTAATGTGTTTAGTCGTAAGCACGGAGATTTGGAGAGGGACTATAATCATTTCGTAGTTAATCCAAGTTTTTATTCGCAAGGTAATGGGAATTATCGGGACGTGAATCAAAATCGGCGTAATGATATTTGGTTTAATACGGATGTTCAGGATAATCATTTAACCACATTTTTAAATTTAAGTCAGGCGGATGGATATAATCCATTAGTCGTTAAGGGAACAAGTTTTTATATTGATAATCCTAAAGATGAAGAGACGGTGTTGACGCACTGTTCGGAGGAAGGTAAAGAAATACTTCGTGCGTATCTATCAAAAAATTTTCTTCCTGGCGATCTTTTACATTTTATTGAAGATAAAGAAATTAAGTTGAATACGCCTGTTAAGGAATTTATGGCGGAGTTGTTGGCGATTTGTCATAAGCAGGAATTGGCGGATCATGGGGAAGGATTTTGGACGGACCATTGGACGTATAATCTTGATTTAGTGGAGAGTTATTTAGCGCTTTATCCAGAACGTTTGCATGAGCTGCTTTTGGAAAAGAAGAATTTTTATTTTTATCATAATACGCATTATGTTTTACCACGTGAAAATCGTTATGTGTTGACCCGTTATGGTGTGCGTCAGTATGAATCGATTGGGGAGGTTTCAGAACAGGAAGCCGAAGCCATTGAATCACGCGGATATCGTTTATGCATTAAAAATGGGGAAGGGGCTATTTATAAAACAAATTTGGCGTGTAAAATTTTATGTTTGATTGCTAATAAAGTAGCGTCTTTAGATCCAAGCGGGACAGGGGTTGAGATGGAAGCGGATAAACCAAATTGGTATGATTCATTGAATGGTTTGCCAGGACTTTTAGGTTCGTCGGTATCAGAGACCTTTGAAGTAAAACGCATTGCCTCTTTTTTATTGGAATCAATTAAGCAGTTGTCTTTGGAGGATACAGTAAAAATATCGATTTTTGAAGAACTGGCTAATTTTGTTTCAGGATTAAGCAACTTATTATTGATTGATCAGAATACACACACCTATTGGTTAAAGTCCAATGATATTAAAGAAGGGTATCGTCAATGTGTACGTTTAGGGATTGAGGGAGAAGAGACGGAAATGTCTGTTGCGGAGATTAAGAGTTTTTTAACACTTGTGATCGCTAAGGCAGATCGGGCTATTGAATCCGCAAAAAATGATAAAGGATTTTTGGCAACGTACTTTTACCATGAGGTGACCGAACATGAAGTATTAAATAAAAAGGATGAAGAAGGAGATTCTTTTGTGCGGCCGCTTCAATTTAAGAAGCATGCCTTGCCGCTTTTTTTAGAAGGATATGTTCACGCATTACGTTCGGATACCTCCAAAGAATCAGCACAGGGGCTTTATAATCAGGTACGGGAAAGTGATTTATTTGATAAAAAATTAAAGATGTATAAAGTGAATACAGCTTTATCGATGGAAACAGAAGAAATTGGGCGGACGCGTATTTTTCCGGCGAGCTGGTTGGAAAATGAATCCATTTGGCTACACATGGAATATAAATTTATTTTAGAACTGTTACGGTGTGAGTTGTATGAAGAATTTTATGATAACTTCCGTCATGTATTGGTTCCATTTTTAAATCCGGCGCAATATGGACGGAGCCCACTCGAAAATTCTTCATTCATTGTGAGCAGTGCGCATGAGGATGAATCATTACATGGGCAAGGGTTTGTAGCGCGTTTGTCGGGAAGTACAGCAGAGTTTATGCATATGTGGTTGTATATGAATGTCGGCAAAAATCCGTTTACGCTTGATGTGAATAAAGAGTTAGTTCTGACCTTTAATCCTGCTTTAGCCGGATGGCTTTTTACCGAGGAGCCCACGACCATTGATTATTTTGATAAAAATCATCAATGGCAAAAAATTGATTTACCAACGGATGTGTACGCATTTAATTTTCTTAATACAACATTAGTTGTTTATCATAATCCACAGCGTAAAGATACATTTGGTGAAGATAAACCAGAGGTTAAAGAGATTCATTTGACTTATGCGGACAATAAAAAATCAGTTGTTGTAAGTGCACCCTATCTTACAACTACTCACGCTCAAGATGTTCGTTTGCATAAAGTGGCGAGGGTGGATGTGTATTTTGGTAGTAGTTAAATATTTCCTTCATATAAGTCAATGACTGGAAAACATAGATCATAATCATTCCACATTAAGTCACCGTATTTGATGGAAAATTTTTTAAATTTTTTAAGGTCAAGATACGTAGTAATCAGAGGATTTAGAGAGTTACGTAAAAAAGGTTCAAAATCAATAAGATGCTGTTCTTTATTATTAAAAGAAATATTAATTTTGTAATCATTTATGTATTTGGCAGATTTAATTTCAATAACAGTATTTTCTGCTAAATTTTCTTGGTAATTTTTTCTGATTTTATGGGTTTGTGAAGCACAAAGTAATCGATCCATTTTTGAACAATCTCCTTTTTATAGTGCGCAATAAGCACTTTAAATTTTTTTTCCTGCGTTTGTGTTAATGGATTTTTTCCTCTAACACGTGTAAAACGTATTTCAATAATTTTTCCGTTATTAAGAATAAATTCAGCTTTACTTTCTTTATTTTGATATTTCCCATGGACATGAATGGGTTCATGTTCATTTGAATAAAAAAGAATAATTAATCCAAAATATTCATAAATTTTCGGCATAAAATTCAACTCTCATTTCATTAGTTTTCAAAGTATAACACATATGTAATTAAATTTTTAATCAAAGTTGAAATTTCATAATTTTTGTAATAAAATTTGTAACTACTCACACCGTCATCCTGAACGAAGCGTAGCGGAGTGAAGGATCTCATATAAAAGATCCTTCGTCGCAAAAAACGCTCCTCAGGATGACGGGCTTAGAGTAGGAGTAGTTAAAATAATTTTTTATATTTAGGAGGAATTATGGTCAGTAATGATATTGCAGCTATTAATGAAAAAGTAAAAAAAGAAAGTGGATTTATCGAAGGTATTTTGATGGAGACGCAAAAGGTGATTGTTGGACAGCAGTATTTGTTGGAGCGCCTTTTAGTTGGACTTTTAGCCAATGGGCATATCCTTTTAGAGGGAGTTCCCGGGTTGGCTAAGACCACGGCGGTTAAAACATTGTCATCAACGATTCATACAAAGTTTCAGCGTTTGCAATTTACACCGGACATGCTTCCGGCGGATTTAACAGGGACGCTGATTTATGATCAAAAAACCGGAGATTTTATTGCGAAGAAGGGGCCGATTTTTGCCAATATTATTCTTGCCGATGAAATCAATCGTGCGCCGGCTAAAGTACAAAGTGCTCTTTTAGAAGCGATGCAGGAACGTCAGGTGACCATTGGTTCGGAAACACATTTGTTAGATGATCCATTTTTAGTTCTAGCCACACAAAATCCCATTGAACAAGAAGGAACCTATCCTTTGCCTGAGGCACAGGTTGATCGATTTATGTTGAAAGTACGGGTTGAATATCCGAATAAAGAAGAAGAATTGGCAATTTTAAAACGTATGAGTTTTACTAAGGCGGTTATTGATATCCAACAGATTATTTCCCCAGAAGACCTTTTGCGGGCAAGGGCGGTTGTCGACGAGATTTATATGGATGAAAAAATTGAGCGTTATATTGTAGACATTGTAGATGCCACACGAAATCCAGGGAATTACAAATTGGAAGGCCTCAAAGGATTGATTCAGTATGGCGCCTCTCCACGGGCCACCATTAATTTAGCGATAGCCTCCAAGGCCTATGCATTTTTGCAAGGACGCGGGTATGTGACGCCACAGGATATTAAAAGTATCGGAATGGACGTCTTGCGTCATCGTGTCATTATCAGTTATGAAGCCGAGGCAGAGGAAAAAACCTCAGAAGATATTATTAAAAAAATTTTTGATGAGGTAGAAGTTCCGTAAATTTTAACCTAATCCCACTTACGAAGTGGGATTGGTTTTAATACTATTATGATCCCAAAAGAATTATTTAAAAAAATTCGTCGTATTGAAATCACTACTTCTCGTCTGGTCACGGATGTATTTGCCGGGCAGTATCATTCGGTTTTTAAGGGGCAGGGGATTGAGTTTGATGAGGTTCGGGAGTATCGTATCGGGGATGATGTGCGCAGCATTGATTGGAATGTGACGGCTCGGACAGGTACGCCCCATGTGAAGAAGTTTGTTGAGGAACGAGAGCTGACGGTGATGATTTTGGTGGATGTTTCTGCCTCATGTCAGTTTTCATCTATCCATGAATTAAAGAGTCAGCTTGCTGCTGAGATTTCAGCAACGTTGGCGCTTTCTGCGATTCGTAACCAGGATAAGGTTGGTTTGATTATGTTTACGGATAAGATTGAAAAGTTTGTGCCACCGCGTAAAGGTTTAAAACATGTGCTGCATATTATTCGTGAAGTGCTTTACTTTGAACCGGAAGGTAAGGGTACGAATATAGTTCAAGCCTTGGAATATTTAAATCGTGTTACCTCACGTAAATCAATATCTTTTTTAATCTCTGATTTTTTTGATGGAGCGAATTTAGATGTTTTAAAACGCACTTTGGCTGTTGCGAATAAACGCCATGATATGATTGCGGTGACGCTTAATGATCGTCGGGAATGGAATCTTCCGGATTGTGGTCTCATAGGCCTTAAGGATGCCGAGAGTCAGGAACTTATTTATGTGGATACTTCCGATGAGCCTTTAAGAAAAGAATATCAGCGTAAAAATATAAGCCGTTTAAGAAAACGTAAGATGTTGTTTCGTTCGGTGGGGATGGATCATATTGATATTTCAACGGATAAGCCTTTTTCTGATGAAATTGTTAAGTTTTTTATGAAGAGAAAGCGGAGGTAGCCATGGTATCTGACGGCTTTCGTGATGTTAAAGCTCCTGTTGTTTTTCCTCCGGAATATCTTTTTTTGTTTTTAATTATTTTAATTCTATTTGTTTTAGGTGGGATAGCCTTTTTTTATTTTAGAAATAAGAAAAAATCAAAAATACCTGTGATTCAAAAGGAGATAAAACTTCCTCGACAAATTGCTTTAGAGCAGTTGTCTAAACTTCATCAACAAAACCTTCCAGCGCAGGAAAAATTTAATTTGTTTTATTCAAAATTATCTAATGTTGTACGGTGCTTTTTTGAGGGTCAGTTTCAAATCAAAGCCCCTGAGATGACAACAGAAGAATTTCTCTTGTATTTAAAAAGTTCAAGTAAATTATCAGCAGAGCAGAAGGACTTGTTGAAGGATTTTTTAACTTCGTGTGACATGGTTAAGTTTGCAAAGTATGCTCCGAATATAAACGAATCAGAAGAAAGTTTTCAATTAGCACGGAAGATTGTGGAATGACATTTAGAACCCCATTTATTCTTGTTTTTATCCCCATTGTTTTAACCTTCATATTTTTTATGATACGTCGACAGAAACCTTTGGGATTTCATTTTCCTTCTCATACGCTGCTCACATCATTATCACCTACGTGGAAAATTTATGCGCAACAGATTTTATTTGTGTTACGCATGATTATTTTAGCACTATTTTTAATAAGTTTAGCTGGACCACGATCAGTCATAGAAGAAACCATCCATGAATCTGAGGGGATTGATATTGTCTTGACGATTGATGCCTCCGGGAGTATGGCGGCAGAAGATTTTACAATTGGCAAAAAACGCTTTAATCGTTTGGCTATTGTTAAAAAGGTTGTGCAGGAGTTTATTGAGCAGCGGACAAATGATCGGATTGGCTTGGTGGCATTTGCTGGGTTAGCGTATACTGTATGTCCGCTAACAACAGATTATTCTTGGTTATCGACAAACTTGGAACGCGTAGAATTGAAATTGATTGCAGATGGGACAGCGGTGGGTTCAGCGATTGCATCCTCTTTATCACGTTTAAAGAAGAGTGATGCGGAATCAAAGGTTATTATTTTACTTACGGATGGGATGAATAATGCGGGAAGAATGGATCCTGTTGAAGCGGCCCGTGCAGCACAGGCTTTTGGAGTGAAAATTTATACGATTGGAGCGGGAAGTAAAGGGGCCGTGCCATTTCCAGCAAAGGATTTTTATGGACGTGCATTTTACCAAAAAGTAAAAATTGATTTGGATGAGGATATGCTGCAGGAGGTCGCACAAGTTACAGGAGGGCAATATTTTCGGGCAACAGATACGGAGTCTTTACGTAAAATTTATAAAGAAATTGATGCTTTAGAAAAAACAGAGATTGAGGAATATGGATATTTTGAATATACAGAATTATTCTATAAATTTTTATTGTGGGCACTGTTCTTCTTAGCTGTTGAGATTATTTTAAACAACACTGTGTTGAGGAGGATTCCTTAATATGCGTTTTGCACAACCAGCTATGTTTCATTTTTTTTGGTTTTGGATGGCCTTGATAGTATTTTTATTTTGGACCATTAAAAATAGGGAAGCGGTGTGCCGACGGTTTGCGCAAGCACCCTTGCTTAAACATTTAGTAAAAAATTTTGATGCGGGTAAATTAGCACAAAAGAATATTTTACTAATCCTTGTATTCTTTTTTAGTATTCTCGCGTTAAGTCGTCCTCAATGGGGTTTTCAGTGGCAGGAAGTGAAACGTGAGGCCGTTGATATTTTGGTCGTGATTGATACCTCACGCAGTATGCTTACACAAGATGTAAAACCAAACCGTTTAGAACGGACTAAGTTGGCGGTTAAAGATTTATTGAAGAAGTTAAAGGGAGATCGGATTGGTTTGATTGCCTTTGCCGGGGAGGCTTTTTTGGTGTGTCCGTTGACGGGTGATTATAGCGGGTTTGTTTTGATGCTTAATGATTTAAGTACAGAAACAGTTCCCCGAGGAGGAACAAATATTAGCAATGCGCTTGAGGTTGCGATGAAAGGTTATGAGGATACCCCAAGTCAATATAAGGCTGTCATTATTGTGACGGATGGAGATAATTTAGAAGGAGATCCTTTGGTCATGGCTAAAAAGGCTAAGGAAAAGGGGATTAAGGTTTTTACCATTGGGATTGGGACGCGCGAAGGTGAGTTGATTCAACTGCAGGATAACTACGGAAATAAGGAGTTTCTTAAAGACAATAATGGAAATTTTGTTAAGTCCCGTTTAAATGAAGAACTTTTACAACGCATCGCGCTTTTAACAGACGGAGTTTATGTTAAGGCCAGTGGGGCAGAGTTTGGTTTGGATTTAATTTATGACCAAAAACTTTCAAAATGGAAGAAAAGAGAGATAGAAAGTAAAATGGAAAAAAGATACTACGAACGCTTTGGGATTCCCTTGGCCATCGCTATTATTTTATTGGTGATAGAAACATGTCTAACAACACGCAAACGAAAAAAATTATTTTGATGAAATCTATTGTAATTTTATCAGGAATTTTTATTGTATTAATTTCTCCTGCTTTGACACAGGCAGCTTCTAAGAGTTCATTCGTTAAACAAGGGAATAAGTTTTACATAGACGGTGATTATACCACGGCTATTGAAAAATATACGCAGGCTTTAGAGCAAGATTCCGAATCGGATATTATTAATTTTAATTTAGGAACGGCGATGTATAAGTCTGAAAATTATGGACAAGCGATTACGCATTTGCAAAAAGCTCTTCTTGGTGAAAAGGAGGAGTTACAGCAAAAGGTTTCTTATAATTTGGGTAATGCTCTTTACAAAGAGGGGATAAGTCATGAACAAGAAGATATTAAGACGGCGATCCAATATTTAGAGAATGCCTTGGAGCAATATGAAAGCGTTTTGGCCATAGATGGAGATGAAGAGGATCGTGATGTAAAGTATAATTATGAATTTGTAAAGGAAGAATTGGAAAGACTTAAGAAAAAGCAGCAGGAGCAAAAGCAAGATCAAGATCAGGATCAGGATCAACAGCAAGATCAGCAACAAGAAAACGAAGACAAAGAAAAACAAAATCAAAAGGATTCACAAGAAAAAAGTCAAGATCAGCAGGATTCAAAAAATGAAGATCAAGACCAGAAAGAGGAAGAGGAACAAAAAAACGAACAGCAAGATTCACAGCAGGAAAAGCAAAATCAAGAGGAGCAGCAAAACGAAGAGGAGCAAGAACCAGAAAATTCTCAGCAGAATGAAGGAAATGGTGGAGAGGAAAATGAAGATGAAGTTCAGGATAGGGAGTATCAAGACGAAGGATCCCTTACTCCCAAAGAAGCTCAAATGATATTAGAAAATTATGAACAAAATGAACAGCCGAAACGATTGCTAAATGTATTCCAAAAACAGAGGGGAGATTGGCGTCCAGTCGGCAAAGATTGGTGATTGGGATGTTTCCTTTTTTGACAGGAACTCTTATGGTAAGCTTATTTTTATACCAATTCCATTAAATAAGTGTTCAAATAAAAAGCTTATTTGCTCGCAAAATCGTCGAGACAAATAAAATTAAATCAGGAATTAATTAGTGGAATTGGTATTATTATTTGGATATTTTTTATGAAAAGAATTTTTTATTTATTAAATCTGTTTTTTTTATTTGTCACGCCTTCTTTTGCACAAGATATTAGTGTGCAGGCTGAGGTGAACATTCGCAAGGTAGTTTTAGATTCGTTCATTCAATTGAGTGTGATTATTGAGGGAACACAGAATGTGGTTCCGGTTGAACTGCCTGCTATAGATGGTTTTCAAACACGCTATTTAGGACCTTCTCGCCGCACAACTATTGCTAATGGACAATATATGAGTTCTATTACCTTTAGTTATTCTTTGTTTCCTCTTAAAACCGGAAAGTTTATGGTTCCTGAAATTATAGTGACGGTGGATGGGCAGGTGTATACGACAATGCCTATTGAGGTAGAAGTAGTTGATTCTTCTTCGGCATCATCACCTTCCGCAGGAGGTAGTGCTCCGGTGGGACTTGAAGATAAAATATTTTTATCTTTGAAGGTTCCAAAGTATGAAGTTTATCTTAATGAAAAACTTCCTATTAAAATCATACTATTTGTGACAGACCTTTCTATTAGGGATGTTCAATACCCTCAATTGGAAAGTGTGGGGGTGAGTGTTGGAGATTATGGTCAGGCCCGTCAATCTAGTCAGCTTATTGAAGGAGTACGTTTTGAAATTATTGAATTTGATGCGGTCATTTATCCTACACGGATAGGAGAGGTTTCCTTGGGGCCGGCTAAATTGGACTGTAATCTTGTTATAAAAGGAACACAGAGTAAACTAGGGGGAGCATTTTTTAATGATGATTTTTTTGATTCTTTTTTTAACCGTTATGAAAAACGTGCCATTACTGTTGGATCAGATACCGTCCTATTAGATGTTTTACCGCTTCCGGAAGAAGGAAAACCTGAAGGGTTTAGTGGTGCTGTGGGGAAGTTTGATTTTCAGGCTACGGTTAGTCCTACAGAGGTAAAAGTAGGAGACCCCATTACGTTGCGTATGACGTTATCTGGAGAAGGAAATTTAAGTGCTGTTAATTTTCCGGAATTTTCTGATAGCCAACAGTTTAAAAAATATGATCCTATTATTAAAGAAGAAGATGGAAAGAAAATTTTAGAGCAAGTCATTATTCCTAAAGTAGATGATATCCAGGAAATTCCAGCCATTAATTTTTCTTATTTTGATATCGATTTTGGTAAATACCGTACAATTACGCAAGGACCTTTTCCCATTACTGTGGCACAACTTGATCGTCAGGAGCGTTTGCTTGTCGTTGGTGCAGAAGAAGAAAATCTACAGATGGAGGCCGAAGAGCTCCTTGGCCAGGATATTGTATTTATTAAGGATAACCCAGGAAAATTACGTCCCATAGGGAATCATTTTTATCGAGGAATACTTTTTTATTTATTTTTATTTATGTTAACGGGAGGTTTTGCAGGTGGCTATATTTTTTATAAACAAAAAAGCCGTCTTAAAACAGATGTTAAATATGCGCGGCGTATGAAGGCTCCAAAAGAGGCAGAGAAGGGTTTGGAAATCTCACGGCAATTGATGAATGAACATAAATATAAAGAGTTTTATGACACTATTTTTAAAACACTCCAACATTATTTAGGTAATAAATTCCATCTATCCTCCGGAGCCGTCACATTTGATGTTATCGAATCCCATTTAGTGGATACAGATGCTAAGTATCAAAAAGTATTAAGTATAATTAAGAGTATTTTTGATGAATGTGATACTGTGCGATATGCTTCATTAAATATTGATTCAAAAAGTATGTCTTTGAGTTACAAAAAAGTTGAACAAGTTATTGATTATTTGGAGAGGCATTTATGAGGGGAGTAAGACTAAGTATTTTTTTATTTTTAAGTATGTTGAGCTATTTTTCTGTTGCCTTTGCTCAAACCCCGGAAACTTTATTTTCAACCGCCTCAGAATCCTACCGTAAGGCACAATATATAGAGGCTATTGAAGGATATGAGGCTGTGTTGCGTAATAATAGAGAAAGCGGAAATCTGTATTACAATTTGGCTAATAGCTATTTTAAAGATAAGCAATTAGGTAAGGCTATTTTAAATTATGAAAGGGCTTTGCGTTTGCTTCCGCGTGATAGTGATGTAAAGTTTAACTATCAATATGCGCTTAAAGAGGCGCAGGTAATATCAGGTGACAAAGTAGATTTTATCCAAAAAGCTGTTAACGGACATATTCAGTTTTATACACGTGAAGAAATGGTTTTGGTTATGATGGTATTGTGTGTTGGACTAGGTTTATTTTTTCTTATGGCACTTTATTTACAATGGCCTGTTCATATGCGTGGAGGTTTTTGTGGTATTTTAGGGTTTGTATTGATTATTTATTTAGTGGGTTTTTATCTTAAAGTTCAATCCGAAAAAAATATAGCGATTATGGTTTTATCAACAGATGCTAAATTTGAACCGCGTACTAATGCTACGATGCATTTTTCTCTACCGGCAGGCTCTAAAGTTCGCAATATTAAAACCAAAAATGGGTGGGTTAAAATTCAGAGACGGGATGGTAAGTTGGGATGGGTGTTGGCAGAAAGTATTGAGAGAATTTAATTTTTTTCAGGGTTACTGAAAATGATGCATTTTAAAAAAAGTATTTATAATAACAAAAATGTGCTGGAAATAAATAATTCAGGAGATTAAAAAATGAAAAAAATTATTTTATGGTTAATGATTATTGTTGTTTTTCCTATTAATGTCTATTCCTCAGAAGGTGCGATAAAAAAAGATGGTGTTCAAAAGGGGTATTATTCTGATGGAAAAACACTGGAATATGTACGGACTTATAAAAATGGTAAGCGTGAAGGTTTGCAAAAACAGTTTTATGAAAATGGGGTCATAGCGATGGAAATGGAATTCAAGGATGATGAGCCGCATGGGTTAATTAAAACTTATTTTGAAAGTGGACAAATGAGTGCAGTTTCTGATTATAAAGATGGTGAGTTGCATGGTAACAATAAAGGTTATTATGAAAATGGACAGATTTCATATGATGAAAATTATGTGGATGGAGTTTATCATGGTCTTGTTACGTTTTATTATAAAGATGGTCGCGAATCTTATAAAGACACATATGATCAGGGTAAGATGTTAAATAAAGAGGGTGGCTTATACGATGGGGTTTCAAAAACATTTTATGCCAACGGACAACTTGAGTCTCAAGAGGAGTATAAAGGAGGTTTACACAACGGTATCGCAAAATATTATTCTGAGGATGGAAGGTTAATAAGAGAAGCATTTTATAAAGATGATTTAATGCATGGGGAAGAGAAAAATTATTTTCCAGACGGGTCTATTTACTCTTTGTATACCTATGAAAATGATGAACTCAATGGTAAATATGAAGTATATTATGAGCCTAATAAAGTTAAAATTATTGGTAATTATAAAAATGGTGATTGGGATGGTGTTATTAAAGAATTTTATGAAACAGGGTCTGTCTATAGAGTTTGGGAGTATGCGCAGGGCAAGCGTCAAGGCACCTATAAAGAATTTTATAAAAATGAGAAATTGTTGAAAGAAGTTGAGTATAAGGATGATGAAAGGGATGGCAAGTATAAATCATATTTTGAAAATGGAAATTTACATATTATTTCTAATTATAAAAAAGACAAAAAGGATGGTTCTTATATAAAATTTTTTAAAAATAATGAACTACGTTATGAAGTTGTTTTTAAAGAAGGAAAGCTTTTGAATGAATTTGGAAATCTTTATACAGGTATGTGGTCTTTTTATAGACAGGATAAAACATTACAAAAAATAATTACATATAAAAATGGTGTGCGTGAAGGTAAGGTTAAAGAGTTTTATAAAAGTGAAAATCTTAAAGAAGTTTACTATTATAAAAATCAAGCATTAAACGGTATAAAGCAAGAGTTTTATCTGAATGGAAATCTTAAAAAAGAGTATGCGTATAAGGATGGTGAAAAATCAGGGCCATATAAAAGTTATTTTGAGAACGGAAAACTAAAGAGAGAAGGAGTTTATGTGGATGGAGAGTTAGAAGGAGATTGTAAAGGATATTATCCGGATGGAAAGCTTAAAAGTGAGTGCCATAAAAAAAATGGGCAAGCCTTTGGGTTAACGCGTTGGTACCATAAAGATGGGACAATCATGAGTGAGTCGTATTATGAATATGGGGAATTAGAAGGAATCAGTAAACGGTATTATCCTAATGGGCAGTTACAAATTGAACAAAGTTATTTTAATGGAAAACGTAATGGTCCGCTTATTTGGTACGCTGATGATGGTTCTGTTCGTATGAAAGGAATTTACAAAGATGGAAAATTATTATCAGACGAAGGTGTTTTACAAGAAGGAATACAATTGACCTTTCATAAAAATGGAGCTGTTCTGGCTGAAATGGAAATGAAAGATGGGGTGGTTGATGGAGTGACGCGCATGTTTTATGAGGATGGATCTCTTATGGCTGAGATGATCTTTGAAAAAGGCGCATATAAAGATTATTATCGTGCATATTATACAACTGGTGAAATGGCAATAGAAGTAGATTTATCTATGGGGCCAAAATTGAGTATAACCAAAAAATATCATCTCAATGGAAAGCTTTCTCAATTAATGGAAGTTGATAGCGAGCCTTTTAAAATGGTACTCAAAAATTATTATGAAAATGGAAATATTCAATCTGAGTATGATTATAAGACAGGTGAAATAAAGACTTATTATGAAACGGGGATAATTCAACAAGAAGGACATATTGTTAATTATGAATTTGACGGTGTTTTTAAATTTTATTCCGAAGAAGGAAATTTTTGGTATGAAGAAAATTTTGAGCAGGGTATGTTATTGACTAGTGATGGAAAACTTTGGAATGGTGAATACAAACAGTATTTTAAGAATGGAGATTTAGCGGTTAAGGGATTGATAGTAGAAGGTGAACTTCAAGGAGAGTTTATTAAATATTTCCCTAATGGAACGGTTGAATATAAAAATATACAAAATATTGCTTCTGAATGTTATGGTTCTATGTATTATGAATCAGGTGCTCTTAGGCGTGAATATGACTGTGATAAGGCAGTGCCTTATCAATATTACAAAGAGTACCACGAAAATGGGCAGCTTAAGCGTGATTATGATATGTCGAAGCCTGGTCAACAGAGTGAATATAAAGAGTACGATGAAAATGGTAATATTATATTTATGACAGGCGATTCTCAATGAGGAAAAGAAAAGCTTAATGTTTTTTTCCGGTTAATTTTTATTTTCAAGCACTTCTAAAATTTTCTCTGCAGCACGTTTACTTGCGCCGCTTTCACCTAGAATTTTTTTAACCTTACGGAGTTCTTGTTTTATTTCTGCAAGTTTAATTTCATTGGTGAACATACTTTTAAGTTTTTCAGCAACATTAGGAGCTTTGGCTTGAAACTGAATGCACTCCGGAACAATCTGCTTTCCAGCAATAATATTAGCAAGACCGATGTTTGGAATTTTAACAAAAATTTTAGCTAACATCCAGGTGATCAAAGATGTCTTGTAGATAATGATCATAGGTTTCTGTAAAATAGCTGTTTCTAAAGTGGCTGTGCCCGAGGCTACTATGCACAGATCACAAGCATTAAGAGCGTCATAACCCTCTTGTTCAACAATACGTATAAAAAGCGAAGGGTTAGTAATACTGCGCTCAATGAACTGCTGCTCGATATTAGGTGCTTTTATAATAAGAAATTGCATCATAGGAAAATCCTTACGTAAAATGTCAATGACTCCGAGCATAATCGGTAAGAGTTTTTCAACTTCTTTTTGCCTTGAACCGGGAAGGAGGCCAAGGGTTATTCTGTAATCAAAAAGGTTCTGGTGTTCAAGAAATTTACTTTTAGGTGTGTTGATCTGAATGGTGTCTAAAAGAGGGTGACCAACATAGGTGGCATCTACTCCATATTTGGTATAGAAGTCTTTTTCAAAAGGAAAAAGTACCAGCATTTTGTCGACATATTTTTTAATATCAAAAACACGTTTTTTCTTCCACGCCCATACTTGCGGGCTGATGTAATAAATAATTTTTATATCTTTTAGGGTTTTATTTTTTTTTATTTTTTTAGCAAGGCGAAGGTTAAAACCTGGGTAATCGACAAGAATGATAGCAGAAGGTTTAGACTTTTTAATTTGGAATAGAATGTTCCGAAATATTTTTTTAAATTGCCCATAATGTTTAAGAATTTCTAAGAATCCGACAACAGCCAATTTTGTCAAATCTTCATAGAGTGTGACTCCGTTTTGTTGCATGTTTGGTCCGCCAAGGCCTGAAAAGGTGAGTGTTGGGTTAAGGGTTTTTAGTTCTTTAACCAAATGTGCTCCATGCATATCTCCAGAGGTTTCTCCGGCAATAATGATTATGTGTTTTGGCGAGTTTTCCATATTTGTTCACAAATTTGTAAGGCGACCTGTAGAGCTCTGCGGCCTTCATAACCAGAAATCAGAGGTGTTTTATTTTTTTGTACACAGGTAATAAAATGATCCAATTCTTTTTTAAGCGGTTGCTTTTTTTCAATGGGAAGGGCATGTTTCAAAATTTGATGGCCATGTTTTTTGTAAATAAAGGCTTCTTGTTTGACATAATCCAGAGAGATATAAGTATCTTTTTGAAAGAGACGAATTTTACGTGTCACTTCTTGAGAAATTCGGCTTGCCGTTAAGTTGCATACACAGCCGTTTTCAAAGGTAATGCGAATGCTGGCAATGTCTTCTTGAGAGGTAAGAACATTAACGCCGACAGCTTGAATATCTTTGATCGGGGAGTCGATCAGGCCAAGGACAATATCAATGTCGTGAATCATTAAGTCCATGACAACCCCGATATCGAGAGAACGGTTGGGGAAATGATTCATCCGGTGGCATTCAATAAATAGAGGTTTAGTGGTAAATCTTTGTATGGATTCAAACCCCGCATTAAAGCGTTCAACATGGCCGACCTGGAGTTTAAGATTACTTTTTTCAGCAAGTGCGATAAGTTCATCGGCCTGCGCGACAGTAGTGGTAATAGGTTTTTCCACAAAGGTATGGATATTATTTTTGAGAAAAAAACGAGCAATGTCGAAGTGTAATTCAGTAGGCACACAAATTGTAACCGCGTCAACTTTTCCGCTAAGCTGACGGTAATCTTCAATAAAAGGGACTTTGTAGTTTTCGGCCAGTTCTTGTGTGGATTGTTTTTTAACATCGCAGACCGCAACAATCTCTACTTTATCTAAAAGTTCATTAAGAACCTTAAGATGTCGTGAGCCAAGGTGGCCGATTCCAATAATAGCAATTTTGAGTTTTGACATGATATGTAATTTTTTTAAAAAACACATACTACAAGATAAGTGAATATTCTTCAATTAAAATTTTTTAAAGCCTAACAAATTCTTCGACAAAATCTATGCCGTATGTTATTATTTGCGCTCTTATGAAAAATTATTTTAAACTTCTTAAATTTTTAAAGGGTCACGAAAAGCTATTTTTCCTCGCTGTGGGGACAATGTTTATTGCTAGTTTTTTTGAGGTTTTTCAGCTCTCATTGTTGGCTCCCATGACAGACCGTATTTTCAATAATAATCAAATTATTATTCCTAACGAACTTCCAAAATTTTTTGCTAATAAAGTTGAGTGGTTTAACACGATGGACCCGAAGAAATTATTTCCATTTTTTTTAGTTGGATTTTTTGTATTGTTATTGATTAAGAATATTCTAGTATTTACCTATCAATATCTTATGGGAGATGTCTCTCAGCGGATTATGCGAGATATTAGATACAAACTATATGTCAAAATTCACAGTCTTTCTTTAGATTATTTTAGTGAAAAAAGGACAGGAGAGTTGGTTTCCCGCATTACCCATGACGCAAATATACTGGAAAATGCTGTTTCCTATGGGGTCACAGATCTTTTTCGTCAGACATTTATTATTATCATGTGGATTACTACGGCTTTTATGATAGATCCACAGGCCGCCTGCATTATATTTTTGATCTTTCCTTTTATAGGCATTCCTATGAGCAAAATTGGAAAGAAGCTTAAGGTAATTTCTCGAGGCTTGCAGGAAAAAATGGCAGATATTAATTCGTTACTTTTAGAGACCATTTCCGGGGTGAAATTGGTTAAAGCATTTTGTACAGAAGATTATGAAATTAACCGATTTAAAGGAGAGAATCACGGATATTACAAATTACGGATGAAAGCCACCAAACGCCTTATTATCATTTCACCTATTACAGAAATTGTCGGTGGTTTATGCGGGGTTTTTTTAATCTTATGGTTTGGAAAACGGTTAATGACAGGGGAGTTATCGTTTGGTGTATTTATTTTATTTTTTGCTTCCATTATGTCTGTTATTAGTCCGATTAAAAAATTAGGCAATGTTAATGCGCTCACCCAACAAGCTTTGGCCGCCAATGAACGCATTTATGAAATTTTAGATGCTCAGCCTTCTGTTAAGGAAAAGAAAAATGCACAAGTTTTATCAGAAATGCAAAATGCAATTCAAATCAAAGATGTCAACTTTCAGTATGATCAAGAGTCTGGTTTAATTCTTAAAGGGATTAATTTAGAAATAAAGAAAGGAGAACTTGTTGCTATTGTAGGGCCAACAGGAACAGGAAAAACAACACTTGCCAGTTTAATCCCTCGATTTTATGATCCTACAGAAGGAATGATTACAATAGATGGGGTGAATTTAAAGGATGTTAGTTTTCAATCGTTACGTGAACAGATTGGGATTGTTACGCAGGAGACGATTTTATTTAATGATACTGTCAAAGCCAATATTTCCTATGGTCATCAAAGTGCGACACAGGAAGAAATTGAAGAAGTCGCAAAAAAGGCTTTTGCACATCGATTTATTGTAAAAACGCCCAATGGATATGATACCACCATTGGAGACCGTGGATTTCGTCTTTCCGGCGGGGAGAAACAGCGTTTGGCTATTGCCCGCGCTATTCTTAAAAACCCTCCGATTTTAATTCTTGATGAAGCCACCTCACAATTAGATTCCGAATCTGAAAAATTTGTCCAGGAAGCCTTGGATAAACTTATGAAAGGGCGCACCGTTATCGCCATAGCTCACCGTCTATCCACCATCAAAAAAGCCAACAAAATTGTTGTTATTGATGATGGCCACATTGTTGGTCAAGGCCGCCACGAAGATCTTCTCACCACCTGCCCCCTCTACGAACGCTTGCATAGAGTTCAATTTCAAGGGTAGAATAAGATTTTTTTTACGTATTTAGGTTAGATGGGAGAGCTATTTTCTTTCTTGACAATGTGAGTTTTTTTATAGTATGTTTCATGCGTTCATTTGAGTTATTTAGGAGAATTTACCAAATTTAATAATGTTAAAGTAATAGTTATTTTTTAAAAAAATATAATGGAGATTGTTCAATGAAAAAGCAATTCCTCAAGAGTATAGTTTGGTTTTCTGTAATGTGTCAATTGGTGATGTCTGGACAGCCAGCAGTGGCATCAAGTCCGACAGTAGATTTAAGCGTTGACAATTATGAATGGATCCTCCGCAAAAGAGTCAGTCGTACGGATTTTGAATATACTTTTAAAGCAGATGTTACTAATAATAGTACGCATGATGTGAATAATGTTGTAGGTACGGTAACGAGTTCCGTCGGGACAATGGTTGTTATTGATAATACAATGACTTTTGGAAGTGTTTCAGCGGGATCAACTGTCTCTGGGACTGATACGTTTAAGCTGCGCATCAATCGCCGTTTTCCTTTTAATGCGTCTAATTTGGTATGGAGTTTTCAATATGATGTTGTGACGGATCCGAATCATCAAGATCAAGATGGAGATACGTTTACACCGGCCGGCGGGGATTGCGATGATACTAATGCGGGGATAAATCCTAATGCGACGGAGATTTTTAATAATGGGATCGATGAGGATTGTGATGGGAGTGATAGTGTTGATCTTGGTAATCCGCTGATTAATGCTGTTATTAATCCCGCAGCTAATGCAAACGGTTGGAATAATGCAGATGTGACGGTAAGTTTTGATTGTACGGATAATGAAAGTGGTGTGGCGTCGTGTAGTGGTCCGGTTACTTTATCGAGTGACGGAGCAAATCAAACGGTTGAGGGGACGGCGGTTGATCTGGCGGGGAATATAGCGACGGCGAGTGTTTCTCTTAATGTAGATAAGACAGATCCTCAAATCACAAGTATTCTTCCCAATGGAACGGTTACCGAACTAAGACTAGAGATCAACGTTGTGTATAATGATGTTTTGAGTGGAGTTGATTTATCGACGATTAAGTTGAAATTTGATAATGTGGATGTCACGGCTCAAGCAACCATCAATCCAACCTTTTTAAAGTTTACACCTAATAATGACTTATCTGTAGGGGCGCACACAATCTCTTTTGAAATCAAAGATGTTGCAGGGAATGCTGCGGTTGCTAATTCAGAGTTTAATATTAGTATGACTAATACGCCACCTGTTCTGGAACCTATTGGAGATCAAAGTGTAGATTTAGGGACGAGTTTGAATTTTGTTGTGAGTGGGAGTGATGCGAATAATGATGTTTTAACGCTTTTTGTTGAGCCAATTCCGTTGCCAGCGAATGCAATATTTAATCCGTTGACAGGCGTCTTTAGCTTTACCCCAGAGGCAGGTCAGATAGGCAATTTCACATTAACCTTTAGTGTAACCGACGGGACATTGGATGATGAAGAAACAATCAGCATTACGGTGAACGCCCCCCCTGTAGGAAACCCAACGAGTTTGTCGGGGAGATTATTAGATACGAATGCGTTTGTCGCCAATGGAGCAGAAATCCCAATTGTTGGAGCAGTGATCTCTGTTTTAGGTAGCGGAGTGAGTACGGTGAGTGATGGACAGGGATATTTTTTATTGGACAATCTTCCAGCGGGTGGGAGTCAGATTTTTGATATCAATAGCCAAAATGCCAACGTTGCACCGGATGGTTCCGGATATGCAGGATTTCGGGAGAAAATCGAAATTTTTGTCAATGTAGAGAATACGGTAGAGCGTCCGTTTTATTTACCGCGGATTGCGCAGGAAAGTGAAACGATCATCGATCCTGATAACACGACGGTCGTGGAGAATGCAACGTTAGGCGTCAGTATGGTGATTCCACCGAACACAGCCAAGAATGAAGACGGCACGAATTTTACAGGAGCGTTATCGATTTCCATAGTTCCAGAAGGGTTGGCTCCGGCGGTGATGCCAGATACATTAATGCCGGGATTATTGATTACGATTCAACCGGTGGGCGTAACGTTTGAAACCCCGGTTCCGATAACCTTCCCTAATAATGATAATCTAGTCCCGGGCAGTCAAGTGGATATTTGGTCACTGGATGCGGCGCAGGGGGTATTTGTGATATCAGGGACGGGGGAAGTGAGTGCGGATGGGACAGAGATTGTCACTATTAACGGAGGGATTCGTGCGGCGGATTGGCATGGGGCATTGCCTCCAGGTCCAGGCCCAAACCCAGGTCCAGGTCCAAATCCTCCGTCGGATAATGAGCCGCCACCGCCTGGCTGTCCTCGGATTGGATCCGTAGCAAGTCTTTGCAGCGGAACTTTGCTTGAGGAATATACGTTAGAAGGTTATCGCTCGTTGGGACAGAGTCGAAGCCTGCGTTTAAAATACAACAGCCTGTTAGCCGATCCGCGTCCGATCCTTGCGGCACATATGAATATTTTACAACAAGGCCCGGTTCCTGTAACGCTGTCGAGTAAACTCACCGTCGCCGGGATTGATCAGGGGATCGAAGTGTATATGGATACCACAGGGTTAAATGAAAATGTGGACGAACCCACACGCCAAGTGCGTCAGTTTGATGCCCGCACATGGAGCAGCGGACAATACAATTATGAAATGACCCTTACGAATAATTATGCAACCTCGTCGGTCTCAACCGTTGTTGGGGGAGAGGTGTTGATTAATAATCAGAGCAATAGTGCGTTTGGATCGGGGTGGACATTGGATGGATTGCAGCGATTAAAGATCGAGGCTGATGGGGATGCATTAATTACCGAAGGTAATGGCGCTACATTAGTGTTTAGTTCCAATCGAGGAGGAACCACGTTGGAGTTTAATGGGAACGATGCGATAAATATTGGTAATGTCATAGCCTTACAAAACAACACATTTGAAGCCTGGATAAAACCATCAACAATAATCGGAGGGACTATTGTAACGCATCAGCAAGGACTAAATCCATTATGTGCGTCAGGGATATTTTTTTCTGGTGGTGGGAGTTCAGTTTGTTATGATTTGAATCCGCAATTTTGCGGGACAAGTGGGGCAATTTGTAGTTCACAAAATATCGTAGGATTGTGGACGCATGTGGCTGGAACCTTTGATGGAACAACGCAAAAGCTCTATGTCAATGGTCAGTTGGTTAACCAACGCATAGGGGCATCTTTTAAAGAACAAAGCTACATGTTGATAGGGGCCATACGATTTGCTGGGGTCTATCAAAGTTTTTTTCAAGGCGAGATTGATGAATTGCGCATATGGAATCACGCGCGGACGGAGCAGGAATTGCGAGACAATATGAGTCAAAGTTTGCTTGGTAATGAGGTTGGATTAATGAGTTATTGGCGATTTGATGAAGGAGCGGGGAATCAGACATTCGATTCCTCACCAGCGGGTTATGCAGGAAGCTTCAGCAGCCCAACGTGGCAACCCTCCGGCGCTCCATTGCAGTGCGCCTTAGGCCAATGCAGCTTTGTTGCACCTAAAGGAGAATATTCCAATTTAGTTGGTAACAGCGACGGAACCTATACGCGAACGTTGAAGAACGG
>UOGJ01000024.1_pt1 | contig 27012 bp, 27 predicted proteins | sample 1989031 | NCBI WGS metagenome assembly UOGJ01 (sample SAMEA4712195, study PRJEB27164) | hydrothermal vent metagenome | biome: marine basaltic hydrothermal vent biome; feature: marine hydrothermal vent; material: mineral | place: Pacific Ocean | collected 2011-06-14/2011-07-23 | depth 1719 m | reverse complement strand
AATTTCCTTTGCCTTTTCAATCGAACCTTGCACACCTTTTTTTGCGGGCGTTAATATAACCTCTGCGCCATAAAATCGCAACAAATAAATACGTTCCAAACTCAAATCTTCCGGCATAGTCAAAATACAATGATAACCACGCACCGCACAAATCATAGCCAAACCAATTCCCGTATTTCCAGTCGTCGGCTCAATAATCGTAGAGTCCTTCGATAGCAACCCTTTTGCCTCAGCCTCTTGAATCATCTCCAAGCAAGGGCGGTCCTTAATACTCCCTCCAGGATTAAACGACTCCAACTTCCCCAAAATCTCCGCACACCCTTCTGGCACAATTTTATTTAAACGGATTAAAGGAGTCTCTCCAATTAACTCTGTAACATCATTAACAATTTTATTGCCCATATCTCACAACCAATCCCACTTCGTAAGTGGGATTTTAGGTATTAAAAAATTTTCATCAATCCATAACTCAAAAAAAATGTAATAACCGGATTGATCGTCCAGGTATAAAGTGTTTTTTTCGTTAACGGGTTATTAAATGTTGCACTATGCCCTTCTTTTAAACTAGACACCGCAAAAATAGCACCCATCTTTAACATGACAAATGATTGCGGCACACCTAAACTGGAAGCTATAATCATAAGTGTTCCACTCACAATAGAAATAATTGTGGCTGTTAAAAGACCTAACGGAACAATTTTATCTCCTGCGGTCTTTAGTGATCCTTTAAAAATAAAAGCACCTGTTCCATAAAAAAGAGCAAAAATAATAAGCATAGGGGAAAGTGTAAATTTTCCCAAAGCCATCAGCGGCCCGACTACATTGGCTACATTATTTGTTCCAACGGAAAATGCATTATAACAGTTTGCACAAATCACAAACCGTTTTAACTTTTCTTTATGATTAACAAAACGCTCATAAACCCAATAATTTTTTTTACTTGGTGGATAAAGCAACCCTGTAAAGTAATGTGTTAAAAAATAACTTAATAAGGGTAACGCAATCCAGAATGGAATTAAATAATAAATCGTCTTTAAATCTACCTGTTTAAAATAAGCCCCCACTCCGGCAATTGCTGCCACTGTAACCAAACTTGTTGACTGCGGAATATGCATTTGATTGGCAACAAACATACTTAAACCTGCTGAAAAAAATATGATGGCCAATGCTTTGGGTGTAATCAAATGCGCAGGAACAATATTCTCACCTAACGTTACGGCTACATTTTTACCTAATAAAAAAGAACCAAGTAAAACAAATAAAACAAATAAAACCCCAGCCATTTTTTTCGTTAAAATCTTACCGCCATAAGCTGTCGCAAAAGCCGCCCCAAAACTCGCCCCGCCCATATTCATGGCAAAAAATATGGCTAGTATAATAATAAAAAAGATCATAAAATTTTAGGCTAATTTTCTTAAAACCGTCTGAAGGATTCCTCCATTACGGAAATAATCAATTTCAACAGGCGTATCTAAACGCACCGTCATTTTAATTTTCTTAACATCCCCTTTAGGTGATGTCGCCGTTACCGTAATATCTTGCCGAGGTTTAAGCGTGTCATTAACCCCTGCAAAATCAAAAATTTCATTCCCCTTTAAACCTAAAGATTCCGCGGATTTCCCCGCTTTAAACTCAAGCGGAAGAACACCCATTCCAGCTAAATTACTACGGTGAATACGCTCATAACTTTGTGCCAAGACAGCACGAATACCTAACAAAGCAGTTCCCTTTGCCGCCCAATCACGACTTGAACCCGTTCCATATTCTTTACCAGCCAAAACAACTAATGCTGTATTATCTTTTTTATATTTAAGAGACGCATCATAAATACTCATCTTTTTCTTAGATGGAAAATGAAATGTCCAGGATCCTTCTGTTCCCGGTGCGATTTGATTTCTAAGACGAATATTAGCAAACGTCCCGCGTGTCATAATTTGATCATTTCCTCGGCGAGAACCATAACTATTAAAATCTTTTTGCTTAACCCCCTGCTCTACCAAATATTTTCCTGCCGGTGAATCTGCTGTAAATGCTCCTGCTGGTGAAATATGATCTGTTGTAATAGAATCTCCCACCATCACTAAACACCGCGCTTCATTAATTGGCTGAATGCTTCCTGTCTCCTTGCTCATACCAATAAAAAATGGTGGTTCCTGTACATACGTACTTTTCGCGTTCCACTTAAATAAATCAGATTTTGGTGCTTTAACGGCATTCCAATTCTTATTACCTTGCGCCACATTTTTATAACGCTTACGAAAACCCTTAGCGGTTACATGCTTCGTAACATTTTTATTGATTTCATCTTGCGTCGGCCAAATATCTTTTAAATAAACATCATTCCCTTTTTTATCTTGCGCAATAGGATCGGTATCAAGATTTATATCAATCGTTCCTGTCAACGCATACGCCACAACCAATGGCGGACTAGCCAAATAATTCGCTTTTACATGAGGGCTGATCCGTCCTTCAAAATTACGATTTCCACTTAGTACACTGGTCGCCACTAAATCCCCTTTTTCAATGGCCTTCGCCACTTTTTCCGGAAGCGGACCACTATTTCCAATACATGTCGTACACCCATAACCAACAATATTAAATTTAAGTTTTTCCAAATACGGCAACAAACCTGCAGAAGTCATATATTCTTCCACAACCTGCGAACCAGGGGCGAAGCTTGTTTTAACATGCTCAGCTGGTTTTAATCCCAACTCAACAGCCTTTTTCGCGACAAGTCCCGCTGCAATCAATACCGAAGGATTCGATGTATTCGTACAACTTGTAATCGCCGCAATTGCCACAGCCCCATGACCAATTTTTGTATGCTTATCAACCGCCACTGTTTTATTAACATCCTTCTTCGCTACCCCTAAACCTCGTTCTTTTATAGGCGCCACCAAAACTTTCGCAAAGGCCTCTCTCATGTTTGACAACACAATACGATCTTGTGGACGTTTGGGCCCGGCTAAACTCGGAACAATCGTAGATAAATCCAACTCGACCTTACTACTAAATTTTGCCTCCGGCGTCTTCGATGTATAAAACAACCCCTGCGCCTTTGTATATTTTTCAACCAATTCAATTTCTGTCGGAGTCCGTCCCGTTAATCGATAATAATTCAGTGTCTCCTCATCAACTGGAAAGAAACCCATTGTAGCCCCATATTCCGGTGCCATGTTAGCAATTGTCGCCCGATCCGGAAGACTTAAGCTTTGCATGCCCTCGCCATAAAATTCAACAAACTTTCCAACAACACCTTTCTTACGCAATATCTCAACAATCGTTAAAACCAAATCTGTTGCCGTCATACCCTCTTTAAGCATACCTTTCAACTTAAAACCAACTACCTCAGGCATAAGCATATAAATCGGTTCGCCCAACATAACCGCTTCAGCTTCAATCCCACCAACACCCCAACCAACAACCCCAATTCCATTAATCATCGTCGTATGACTATCCGTCCCGACTAAACTATCTGGATAAACATACGTTTCTTTCCCCACACGTTTCTTCAAAACCCCTTTAGCTAAATATTCCAAATTTACTTGATGCACAATTCCCGTCGCTGGCGGAATTGCACGAAAATTTTTTAATGCATTCTGTCCCCATTTCAAAAACTCATAACGTTCTTTATTCCGCTTAAACTCAATCGAAACATTTTTATCTAACGCGCTCTTCGTTCCAAAATGATCCACTTGCACCGAATGATCAATCACCAAATCACAAGGCACTTGAGGATTAATCTTACGGATATCACCCCCTAAACGCTTCATCGCCGAACGCATCGCCGCCATATCCACCACACACGGAACCCCCGTAAAATCCTGTAAAACCACCCTCCCCGGCTTAAATGCAATCTCCTGTGCCGTCTTAACCTTTGGTGACCAATTAGCTAATTTTTTAATATCATCCAACGTCACCTGATAATCATCATAATTTCGCAGGGCACTTTCAAGAAGAATTTTAATCGAAAAAGGTAATTTTTCAGGATCACCTATCTTTAATTTTTTAAGTTTATTCAATTCAAAAATAGTAAATTGAGATGATTTTGTTTTAAGTATTTTTTTCGTGGTATTTTTGTTAAATGACATACGAAGACCTTTCTTATAAGAATTACTAATTTATTAGAATGATTAATATACCCAACTTGCGGAAGGATTCAAGGAATATTTAAAGTGAGGGTTTAAATATTTATCGTTCATTCATTTCAAGACGTGAAAATTTTTTTAGCCATAACATGTTTTAAACTCTTCATTAATACTTTATAATCTGAACAAACACCCCTTAAAATCAACCCTATAAACTGAGAAATTTTTCTTACTTTAAACAAATTGAGCCACCTCAACCTGCCTTTTTACAGCAAAGTTTTTATGATGAAGCTTTATCCGTTCAATTTCATGCAATGTTTGGGCTGTAAAATAACCTTCTCCACAAAGCAAACAATTAACCATTGGAATATCTTCAATAACAATCAAATCTTTACCCTTTCCATATGTTTCCGAAACCTTCCGTATTCTAGCTTTATTTTCACCACACATATCACAAATCATAAATTCCCTCCCTATTTTATAAAGCATAAACCATAATGATAATAAGCTTCGCTGTTGGACTAACTTTAGTCACAATTTCCACATTTTCTCCATTCACTGATAATCCCTTAATACGATATTTCCACTCTGTTGTTACTTTATCTTTTTGCCTCTCAACAATGCTCCCTGTAAGAATTACTCTCTCAACATCATAAATACTCAATTCGTCATCATTCATTTCCTTCCGTGCATGTGGCGTCATAATATAAGCACAAGCATGAATCTTTTCTTGCATATTTCTTAAGATTCGATTAAACATAACAGTATTTTCTCAAAAAATATTGTTCACCGCGTACTTCCTGCAATGGAATATCAGGATCACCATCCATAACCCCCAAAAGCATCGGAACCTGCGAAGCCGGAATCGGCGTAATCATCAAAATTTTAGGTTCCAATCCATCAAAATCCATCATCTCAATTGGTGAAGAAACATCAAGCGGAACATCAAACCCAACCCCTTCCCCACGCGTTTCAACATTCATCTTCTCTTCCGTAAGATCAATACCACCTGTATTTTTTTGATTATTAAATGGCGATGATGCCGTATAAGACCAAACATTGATTTTATTAAAGGTTTCTTTTAAATAATCTGGAGCATCAATCTCTATAGATTCCCATTTACTACTTTGGTATGGCCTCACATAATTATCTCTTAAATTTTTTGAATCAATTTTATCTTCATACAACACCTTTATAACATCTTTTCCTATTGCATAAAATTGGCTAACTACATATTTTTCAGATATTTGTTGAAAAATTTGTTCTATACTAGCAGAAATCCAAGGTTGATAAGGAACCTGATCAGCATAAGGTTTAATCTTTTTAAACCCACGGTTTAATTGCACTTCACGAACAAGCACATATGGTTTTTTTCCTTCTGCCATCTCCAATGAAATTTCTATTTGCCCCAAAGACCCTTTTGGGGGCACTCTTGCTGTATCAACTGGTGTTTCAAAAACATCAAGCAACCTAGGGAAACCTTTCAATCCTTCCTGATAATCTTCACTCATAAGGTCAATATTAAAAGGAAAAACTTGTAAAATTAAAGACTCACCTTCAAGATCTTGCAAATAAATAGGTTTTAATTGTAAAGGTAAATTTCTATTATTTATACGAATATTAAAAACCTTACTATTACTAAGCGTTCCAGACATGCTTTTTAAAACTCCTCTTAATCCACGCGCTCCATATAAACTTTTTTGTTTTAATTGTGGGGAATTTAAATACTTGTTTTGCAATTTTTCTAAATAAGAGAAATCTTTTGCCAAATTTAAAGCTAATACTGCAAATTCCTGAAAAGGCTTTGATGACAATCCATCTTCAATAACACTTCTCAAGTCAGGAATCAACCCTTTTAAATCATTCGCAATACTATTATCGGACCTTGCTAATTCTATTAATTGCCCTAATGCAAAAATTCGTATACTTTCAAATTGCTTGTTATTTTGAAATGCTTGTATTAAATTTGCACTCACTTGAAAAATTATTTTTTCAGAATATTCACTTGCTACGTTTGTATTTTTCTCAATTGAACCCAAGAATAATTTATTTTTTTCATTTACGGACAAATCTGATTCTTTCAAAATGCTTCTTATCAACTCTAACTCACCTTGCTTATACAAAGTAGATATAATCTTACTTCTTAACATTCCTCTATCAAGTACATTCGTAACATTAACTAAACTCAAAAATATTTTTTTAAATTCTTTTTTTCTTCCTGAAATACCAAACATTTCGATAATTAGGCTTCCAAAAGAAAAAGGATATTTAGATAAATCAAAATCCTTTATGTTCAACGTCAAATTAATTATTTCTTGATACGCCATCAATTGTTTTAAACCAATTAATGCTGACTCTCTAAAAGCTATAGAATTCTTAACAGTTTGCACAACATCACTTAAATAAGAATGTGTTGACTTAAATTCACCAAAGTATCCCTTTTCCTCAACATAATCAACCATATCATAAATTGCACTAATTCTATCTGACTCAGAAATATTCGGAGACTGGATTTTTTGGATTGTTTGTTGGGTGTTTATTGATATCGGAGAACTAGTCGAAGAAAAGTCAGACAAACTAGATATTTTAGTATCTCCAACAATATGCTGATATACCTTTAGAACATCTTGTTCTATGGTTTTTTGCGTATATTCCAAAAATTTTTGATATGTCCTTAACTCGTCTTGTGTAGTTCTATCTTCTAAATTAATCTCTTTAGATAAACTTTTTTTAAATGCATCCATTACGTCTGGAATATTTAATCTTTTAATTTTTTCCACAGCATCAATAAAAGCATCATTTTTGAAATCTGAAGAACCCCATCGATTACGTTTCAAATTCTCCATGGCAAAGTTTAACATTGACATATACCTATCAATAGATTCATTCCTAAAATTAAAACCTTTTTCAAAATCAAATGCAATAAAATTTCTTTTGACACTAATGCGATTAAGTGGACCTTTTTGTATGTCCCAATTCCGAATAAATACATTCAAAACCAAATTGATAACCTCTGCTTCGCGTTTACTTTTAATTGGTAGTTGAATACCTAAATCCACGGGAATTTCAGAAAAAATGCCCTCTGATGTAATAATCAAATTTACAACATTAGCTCCTAACGCATTACCAATAAACGTTCCCAATCCATCCCTAAATGTATTTCTGGAAAAAAACCGTTGATTAGATGTATTTAAATAATCATTTTCTTCTATTAAATTTTTATAAAAAAATATTTTTTTTCTTTTATTAATATAAACATGATCTAAAGAGTAATCTTCCTGCTTATTTTCCTTAAGCCAATAATCAAGGGCTAAACTCAAAACCCTATCATTTTGTGTAATATTTTTTAACGCTGTCCATTCATCAACAGCTTGCAAAGACTCAAGCTCTCTAATGATTCCCTCTTGAACATTTGCTTTAGTTAACACTTTTAAATTAAAAACTTCTTGAATTTTTTTTATTGATTTTTGACTAATTGCCGAAGAGGCCTGTTGCTCATTGCTTGAAAACATCCTCTGAATTATAATACGCGTCCCTGTCGTAACATCACTATCACTTGATCGTTCAATAACTCCCGATTCACCATACACCATTTTTTCTCCGCCTGATTCAATTGTAAGGCTCCCTAAACCATTTCGCACAGAAAACTCATACGCATTAGCTAATCCCTGACCTATAGGATCCTCTTCATCTTTAGTTGATTGTCCCCTTTGTACATATTTTTCGATATTAATAATCCCTCTCCCGAAATCTTGCACAACAATTTCAATACCCAAATTTTGAGAATTTTGATCTTTCAGTTCTTTAGCAAGAATAATTACATCACTTTCTGCATGCTCTACGTTTGAAGCTAACTCAAATAAGACCATTTCAATCTCATCTCCAAAATTTTCGTTATAAAAATTTTCAACATACTCAGGTAAAATTTTTTTAATACCATATCCTTCAACCCCATCAATACTCTGAAGAAATGGAATATTTTGTATAGAATTTATTCGATACACATGATATCCAAAATTATCAATCAGCTTTTTTTCAGCAATAGCTTTTCCTTCCAAGACCTGTCTTGTCAAATCTAAAACTTCCTGCTTAATCGGTGAAGCTACTATAGCTTGTTGCGTGGCGTGATTTCTTTGCAACGTTAAATCGGTTGCAATACGCGATAATAAACTTAATTCCTGAAATTCCGTTTGATCCTTTTCGCTAATATTTTGCACAACCGCCATAATCGGCGAAGCTCCTGCTGCAACTAAATCACCAGTAACTAATCCTGAAAAGACCGCTCCACCTGAAACATACCGGCGTTTAATCGCTCTCTTAATATAAGGATCATCATCTGTACGGATATAATCATAAACGCCTTGCTCAAAAGCTTTGATGTATTTTTTGTAAATTTTATCTTTATCTGACTTATTCTCTACATCAATACCAAGAATTTTATTTTTATCAATATAAGCTTTGCCAAGCAGACTTTCTTTAAGTGTCTTTTTAAACCATGAGGCTAGAATTAAAGAATGATAAATTTGACGTAATGCTGCAAAATTTTCACCTTCATTCACTTCCCGCTCAATCTCAGGTAAAATGAGTTCACGTACCACTTCTGAAGATATAGAGCTTAACTGTTCAATTTGATCAACCTCTAAATAACGCGTTCCAATGTCTTTGTTATCAAGATTCTTTTCCATGGATAAATAATCTTCTTCTAACATCACCGCCAAATGACTTTCAATGACAAAAGCTTTATCTTCATGTTCATACACCACCGCCTTTTTCGGTACAATCCAGACCTTATTAAAAGTGTTGATCGGAATGTTGGTGGTTCCGTATTTTTCATACGCTTTAGCATAAATTCGATCCCAAAACTCATGACCTAATTCATTTTCCGGATAAATAAGAGAAGCGGTTAATTGCTTTAAAATATAGTCTTGAGCAAGAAGGTCTCGGCCCATTTCTGTTTCACCAAAAGCCTGGGGAATAATACGATCCTCTTCATAAGGAGAAAGATTTACCCAAAGGTCTTCTTCCGGAACAGTTAAACCTGCAAGAAAATATTTAATAAGTTTACTGGATTCATCCTCTAAAGCCTCACCTTCCAACCCAGACTCTCCACTATCCACAATAAAATCAAACTTTAACGGCTCCTCTGGAAATATTTTCAAGCCTTTTAAAAGCATTGGTGAAAAACCAGGACTGACAGAAATCATAGTATTAGAAATAGGAAGGTTTGAAACAACAGGTGAGGCGACTTGTGCAAAGGCTGGAATGGGCAATAATGTATTGCCGATAAAAGTAATAGAAGTAACAATAATTGTGAAAAGTTTTTGAATTTTCATTTCTTTTTTAAAAAATAATTATTAGTAATAGTTAATAAAAGTATATCATATTTTTAAAAAAATTATCCCTATTTTTAATATCCCTTGAGATTTGAGATTGACAGTTTATTTTTATTTGCATATAATTGAAAAAATATTTTTTATTTAAGAAGAATCTTTCTTGGAGTTAGAATAATGAAAATATCAATATTAAATCCTTCATTTGGTGACGACTTTGTACGTGTCGCACGATGGGCTGCTAAATCTCGCGGGCGTGTGCAACGCCATCCGGAATATTTGTTAACAGCCGCGCAAGTGCTTATTGATGCTGGACATGATGTTCAATTTGTGGAAGCTGCCGCGCGAAATTTTACACCAGAGGAATCTTATAAAATTGTTGAAGATTTTTCACCGGACCTTTTGCTTCTTCATGCCACAACCCCCTCTATTTATAATGATATTGAACAAGCCAAAGAAATAAAAAATCGTATGCACTGTAAAGTAGCCTTTGTCGGACAGCATGCCTCGGCAGAACCAGAAAATACATTTGAAATTGGACAAGGTATTGTTGATTATATTTTACGTGGAGAATATGACTTTACATTACGGGACTTAGCTGATGGTATGGACACTAACAAAATCCTTGGCATGAGCTGGTGGGATGGTGCTCAAGTGGTGCATAATCCAAATCGATTGCCCCTTGATGTTAATGAACTTCCCTTTCCTGCTTGGCAACTTATTGAACCGGAATGGTATCCTGATGGCGGTAAGAAATTTCCATTCCTAACTCTTATGACAGGACGCGGGTGCAACAATGGCTGCACTTTTTGCCGAGATCCTCAATTGATGTATGGCTATAAATTGCGTAATCGTACCGCCCAAAAAGTTGTTGATGAAATGGAATATGATCTTAAAGTTCATCCTCAAGTCCGTGAAATTATGTTTGAAACAGATACCTTTGCCGCTGACCCGCAACATGTAAAAAATGTCTGCAACGAAATCATGAAACGTGGTTTACATAAAAAAATTTCATGGTCCTGCAATATGCGTGTTGATACCAATTTGGATGTACTTGACTTAATGCGTGAATCCGGTTGCCGCATGCTTATGACTGGATTTGAATTCGGTTATGATGACGGACTTAAGGCCATTAATAAGGGCGGTGTAAGTGTGGCTATGGCACGTAAATATGCTCACCGTGCTCATGACCTTGGTTTTACAATTCACGGCTGTTTTATGATTGGAGCCCCTGGGGAAACTAAAGAAACTGCGCAACAAACCATTGATTTTGCTAAATCACTGCCTATGGATACCATGCAAATTACCGGCATGGCCTGTTACCCGGGAACCTCCCTTTATCGATGGGCGAAAGAAAATGAATTTATTCGTGCTAATGATTGGCGGGATTGGTTAACTTCCGCACGTGAACAAAAAACACTATTAAATTACCCCCAACTATCCAGTGAAGAAATTGACCAATATATTGATAAAGGACTTAAAGAGTTCTACCTTCGTCCTAAACAAATGTGGCAAATGTTGATCTCTATTCGTTCCTTAGGAGACTTATTACGCAAATTACACGGGTTTAAGGCTTTCATTGATTATTTTATCCAAAAATTTTCAAAGAAAAAACCTTCTTCAGAATTGACAAAAATAAAAACATCTGATACTATTCAACCTGTTTGTAGTAAATAAATTTAAACTTATTAACCTTTTATCGAGGAGTTTTTCAAATGGCTCATATTGTTTGCGAACCATGTGTTAAGTGTAAATATACAGACTGTGTTACAGTTTGTCCTGTGGACTGCTTTCATGAAGATGCAGAGTGGCTTGTGATTGATCCTGAAGTTTGTATTGATTGCGGGGCCTGCATTCCTGAATGTCCTGTTCAGGCAATTTTTGCTGAAGATGATATTCCTGAAAAATGGGAAAATTATACACAACTCAACGCGGATAAATCTGTGGATCTTCCTGTTATTACGGAAAAAAAAGAACCTTTAGCAAAAGACTAAACTTTTCTTATACAAAAATTTAACCTCCGAGTTACACAACCTCGGAGGTTTTTTATAGTATGATTTACTACCTTTCCAAATTCCTTCAAGCCCTAGGCATGATCATTATCTTTTTTGCCTTCTTTCTAAAATTTCCTAAAGTAATAAGTTATAATACATTTTTTTGTGGAATTATTGTTTTCGTCTGTGGATGGTTATTAGGGCAGTTTTTATTAAAACGGTAAAACATACAACATCAAATAGATCAAAACACCTGTTACGGAAACATACAGCCAGACAGGCTGCAGCCATTTGGTAATTTTTGTGTGTTTTTCAAAATTTTGTTTGATGGCATGATAAACAGAAATAAGACAAAAAGGAATAATTAATCCTGCTAAGGGAATATGCGTAAAAAGGATGAAATAATAAATAGTCCGAATAAATCCCTCTCCCTGATATTTTGTAACAATGCCTTGTGTCAAATAATGATATGTTAAATAGGATGTAAGAAAAAGTGCGGAAGAAATCAATGCGGCAATCATATATTTTTTATGATTCCCTTTTTGATTATTTTTAACAGCGTGCCAACCTAATAACAAAAAAATAGTAGCAATGCCGTTTAAACAAGCATTGAGTGTTGGTAGGTCATGCGTAGTCATTTTTTCTATCGTAAAGAAGGAATAGCTTTAAAAAGCTCTCTAAGTTCATCATTATTTGTTCCATCATAATACCCACGAATATACCCTTTTTTATCTACTAAAACAAATTTTGGACTGTGGAAAACGGGTTCTTTAATATCACCCATTTTAAAACTTCCCACCACTAATTCTTTAATATCTTTTCTATCACCTGTTAAAAAATGCCATTTTCCTGCTTTAGCTTGATAGCGCTTCGCATATTCCTTTAATACCTCTGGAGAATCATTTTCTGGATTGACGGTTACAGAAATAAATTCGACATCATCTAACAACTCAAAACTTCTAAAAAGAGAAGCCATATTTTTCGACATAATTGGACAAATATCGCTACAGGTAGTGAATATAAAACTGGCCACCCAAACTTTATTTTTAAGATTTTCTTTTGTAAATATTTTTCCTTCTGTATCAATTAAAGAAAAATCAGCCACTTCATTAAGAACAGGAAGGTTAATGGCTTTTGTTTCTTTAATAAAAGCCTTAATACTGTAGGCTAATGAAATACCAACAATAAAGGCTAAACTAAGGATTACAATTTTTTTCATATTCATGAGAATTAAAATGTAGCGTCAGAAACAATGAGTATTAATAATATAGGAAGATAGATAACCGTAGCTTTAAGTAAATTTCTGGCATCAGCTATGGTATGTGAATCAATTAATTTTTTACTTACAAATAAAAGCCCCATTCCAGAAATAATAGCACCTAAAAGATAAACACGTCCGGAAAGTCCGGTTAATGCTGGAATGATAGATACAGGAATGAGAATAATTGAAAATATAAGAATTTGCTGAAAGGTTCGCTTTCCATCTTTATCAATAACCGGAAGCATTTGAAATCCGGCTTTTCTATAATCTTCCTTTAACATCCAGGCAATCGCGTAAAAGTGCGGATGCTGCCATAAAAATAAAATAAGAAATAGAACTCCTGCATGAAAATTTAATGTACCCGTAGCTGCCGCCCAACCACCCAAAGGAGGAATAGCTCCTGGGATAGCTCCAATGGTTGTGTTTAACCAATTAATACGTTTCATAGGAGTATAAACTAAAATATAAAGAAATGTGGTTAGAAGACTTAAGAATGCTGTTAAAATATTTGTTTTAACGTAAAGTAAAAAAATCCCGGATAAAATTAAAATAATACCAAAATTTAATGCCTTGGCTGGAGAAATAGTGCCCGCAGGAATAGGACGATTTTTTGTGCGTTCCATTTTGCTGTCAAAATCACGCTCTAAATACTGATTAAGAACACTTGATCCTGCACAAGTGAGCGCTGTACCTATTAACAAATAGGCTAGCAAAGCATAAGAAATAATTCCTTCGCCTCCCATAAAAAAACCAAGGACTGTTGTCACAAGGACTAAAGCCAAAATACGCGGTTTGGTTAGCTCAATATAATTTTTTAAAATATTACAATCTAAATGCATAATTTTTCTTTTAGATTATCCATTTTTAGCGGTGCAACTCTTAAAAATAATAACACAGCTATTCCTAAAATAGCAGCTCCTATAGCAACATGAAAACTTGTTGTCCATGGTTCTTTAGCTGTATAGATAGTTCCAATTCCAAGAAGAATTTGAAAAACCACTAATCCATCAAGCCAATAAATAGTTTTCCGCATTTTAGGATTATTCGAGTAATATTTTAATCCTATTTTATTTAATGGAATCATCAAAATACAAATAATCAAGGCAATAAAACGATGCAAAAAATGAATCAAAACCTGCCCTATGGTTACATCATCCAAATTATAGTCAAAGCGCCAATCATTAATATTTAATAACATGGATTCATTAAATAAAGGGATCCAATACCCTCCCATTTTAGGGAAATCTGGAATAGCTAAACCAGATTCTGTATGACGTACAATAGCGGCTACAAAAAGTTGAATAAAAATAAGGATAATAAAAGCTATACACAATTTTAAAAAATTTGCGTATATATTGGGAGTAGATTCTAAATTTTCCTCACGTTCTTTTCTTTCTTTAGAAAAACTGTAGGCAATAATAATAGTTAAAACAAAAAATATTTGTGCCATAACTCCATGAGCAATGGAAATAGGATCAGGAAGAAAATATAAAACAGTAATCCCGCCTAAAACACCTTGAAGGATAACTAGAAAAAGGGAAAAAAAACTTAATCCTTTAACCCATTTACGGTTTTCCTGAAAGCCAATCCAAAGGGCCAAGCATAACATAAAAAACCCAACAACCGTGGCAATCATTCTATGCCCATGTTCATAAAATACTCCTCCCACCATAGGTGGAAAGAGCATTCCATAGGATAGCGGCCAGTCAGGAACAGAAAGTCCTGAATTAGTACTTTTAACCATTCCTCCCGCAAAAATGAGAAATAGTGTTGCAACACATGTTATTTTAGAAAAAATTCGTAATCCCATTTTTATTTTTTCTTCTTTGATGGCCGTTTAAAAGTAAAGTCAGCTGTTTGTGTTTCTCCATCGGCAACAGTAATAGTGACTTTTTGTTTTCCCATTTTTTCATGCCATGCTTCGACTTCATAGGTTCCGGCAGGAAGATTATCGATTGTAAATTTTCCATCTTTTTCTGTTACCGTAAAATAAGGATGCTCCATAACGGCTATCCAGGATAACATCCAGGGATGAACGTCACACTTTATCGGAAACATAAATTCAGCCTTTTCAAATACCTTTGTTATTTTTTTTCGAAATTTAGGCATCGCTATATTAAACTCTGGATTAATTTTTGGTAAAGCATGAACATTATGCAATGTGCCGTCTGGATTTAATATTTCAACTTTTTGCCCAACAATAACAGCAGAAACATGTGGACTATAAATACATCCTTTTTGATTTAAAATATGCGGCTCTGCCGGAGCTGGATAATTTTTTTTAGGAAGTCCGCTTATAATGTGTATAAAAACATTTCCTAATGTATTGCCTTCTCCAAGTAATACTGTTTCTGGAAAAACAGCTGAAGAATGTTTTCCGACACAAATAGGATCCGCCCCCATTTTTATTTCTCTAAACTTCGGAACTCTTCCTTCATAAGTTATGGTTCCTGTGACGCTTGCCGCAGATGCCATAGAAGTAATCGCTAGACTAAGTCCTACAGCCATTAATGATAATAATGTTTTTTTCATTTCAACCCCTTTCCTTTGGTTATAATAATTTTTCTAAATCACTTTTTAATTCTTCTAACTTTCCTTCTTCATCTAATGAATAATATCCGCGAATCACAGCATTTTGATCAATAAGTATAAATCGTGATCCTGTAATCTCGCTTAATTTTAAATGAAAACCATCTTTCAGTAAAAACAAAACCTCTAGATCCTTTCCTGTTAAGTGATGAGGATAACGGGGCGTTTGTTTTTGTTTTTTATGCGAAATAAAAATAGATACGGCATGAAACTTTTTTCTATTTGTATATTTTTTATTAAAAGAATCTGTAAATTCTATAAATTGCGCACAGGCTTGATCACAGTTGGGCGGAACAAAATGAGCAACCCAAACTTTATTTTTAAAATCCCGTTTTGTTTTAATATTCCCTTCATTATCTATCAGTTTAAAGGATGGTAATACGCCATAAGAAATACTGCCGAATCCTTTATTCCTATCACGTTGGATCAAAAAAAATCCAATCGTAATGCCGATAATGACAAGAATAATCCAAAAAATAATATCTTTTTTACCGACTCTATTCATGTGTACGAATGAATTTTTTAATAATGAAAAAAATAATAAAAAATATAATAAATGGTGCTAAAAGCAACCCTCCAATAGGCATGAAAATTTTATCTAAATATCCACCGCTACTTTTAATACAGACCGGACAGGCTTCAATTCCAGAAACAAAAATGAAAAAGAAAAAAAATAAAAATGATGTAGTTTTTAATACATTTTTAAAAAACATATTGATAAGGTAAATCATACATTAAGGATACTGTAAAAATAATAGCAACAGGAATTGGTAAAGCTACGGCAATTTTTAATGCTCTGGTCTCATTTTTTAGATGCATATAGATCATGGCCACTAAAAGTATTTTAGTCGCTGCAAAGGCTAATAAAATCGCTACTTGCCCTGTTTTTGGAAAAGGAAGTTTACCAACACCTAATTCCAAAAGGGTTAATAGGGTTAACCACACGGCATTAATAATATATAATTTTTTATGATCTTCTGACATAAGCTTTCTCCTTTTATTATTTAATGAATAACCCCCAGAGTTCTTAAGCTAACCTTTTTAATTTAACTCCGGGGGTTGATTCATTAAATAAGATAAATAACCGTAAAAACTAAAATCCATGCCAAATCTATAAAATGCCAAAATAAACCAAGAATTTCAACGGCATCATAATTTTTTGAAGAAAAATGACCTTTATTGGCTCTAATTAAGATACAAATCATATAGATAATACCGCTTAAAACATGAATACCATGAAAAGCTGTTGTTCCATAAAAAATGGCTGAGTAAATGCTTGAGCTAGGTAAAAAGCTTGAACCTTTCATGCCGTATTCTGCCATGCTCTGAGCCAAATGCGTATTTCCCGTAATAAAATGCATATATCCATAAACCTGAATACCAAGAAAAATAAGTCCTCCAAGGATCGTCAATATAAGAAATTTCTTTAATCCTTTTTGATCATCTTTACGAATAGCATCAAGAGCCATGACCATCGTAAAACTACTACATATTAAGAGAAAGGTGTTAAAAGCTGTTAATGGAATATTAAGAATAGTCCCTGGATCTGGCCAAAAAGCCATTGGTGTATCTGCGCGCAGCGCCACACCACCAATTAATATTCCGCCAAAACTCAAGCCATCCATAATGATGAATAGCCACATTGCCAGCTTTCCATTACTGGCGATTCCAAAAGCATCTTTTTTAAGCGCCGTAGCTTGACTCATTCTTATTCTCCTATTAGTTAATCACAAAAATAATGGCAAAGAATAAGCACCATACAACTGTTAAAAAATGCCAAAAAAATCCGACTAATATTATTAGATGCGGATTTTGTGCAGATACTTTTTTTCTATTTATTTGCCGTAAAACAAAAATTAATGCGGTAAGTCCCGCTAAAACATGAATCCCATGCATGCCGCTTAATACGTAAAGCATAGAACTGGCTATATCTGACTTAACACTTAAACCTTGGGTTGTTAATAATTTCCATACAAAAAGTTGAAGGATAAGAAAAATACCGCCAAAAAATATGGCTATGGATATTTTTTTTTGTGCTTGAGCAACTCTATCCAATCGAATAGCACGACTTCCTGCTGCATACGTCCAGCTGCTTAATAGAATAACAAGCGTATTGCCACTTGCTAACCAAAATAAAGCTGGCCAGGAGCGAAAAGATATCCATGTTTCTGCCTGAACACGTAAAACCCCATAGCTTGCTAAAAAAGTAATAAATAGCATGGCCCATGATCCAAGGGCTATGATGCTGCCGAGATAGGCATTTAATGTTTCCTTTTTTAACGAATGTACTGCTAACATAAGATCATATCTTTTCCGTTTGAGGAACCCAATCTCTATCTTTTAAAGCTGGATTGCTATATTCATAAGGATCATTATAAACAACAGGTTCTATTGCAAAATTACCATGAGGAATAGGATTCTCCACAGTCCACTCCAAAGTGGCTGAATCCCATGGATTTTTTTCTGCTTTTTCTTTTTTAAGTAGAGTGAAAATAACGTTAATTAAAAAGATAAGCTGTGCCGCTCCTAATAAAAAGGCCGCTGTTGTAATGTGTTTATTTAACGGCATTAATGGTTTAATAAAATCATACACAGAAGGGTCAAATAAACGACGGTGCTGCCCTGCATATCCTGTCACCATCATGTTAAAATAAGCAAAATTAAGAAATAAAAATGTTCCCCAAAAGTGTAATTTTCCTAGCCCTTCATTAAGTTTTTTACCAAACATTTTTGGAAACCAATAGTAGAGGCCTCCAAAAATTCCCATAAAAAGTGTCGCGGCTAAAGTATAATGAAAATGCCCAACAACAAACATGGAGTCATGAAAATACATATCTGCTGTAATAGTCGCTAAATAAAGCCCTGTAAGACCACCCAATCCAAATACAAATATAACAGACATCATAAAAAGCATAGGAACATGCATCCGAATAGACCCTTTCCAAATGGTAGCTAACCAATTAAGAAAAAAGATTGCTGAGGGGATACTGATAAGAAGCGTTAAAAACATAAATGCTTTTCCTAAAAGCGGACTCATCCCCGTGGTATACATGTGATGCCCCCAAACAAAACTGCTCAGAGCCACCACTGTACTCATACAAATAACTGTTGTCTTATATCCAAAAGCTGGTTTACGAGAAAAAACAGGGAGAATATCAGAAACCATTCCCCAAATAGGTAAAACTAAAATATATACTTCCGGATGTCCAAAAATCCAAAAAACATGTTGAAAAAGAAGAGGATCTCCTCCTGCTATAGTCGCTTTGCCTCCGGCAATAAAAAATTGTGTTCCTAAGGTATTTTCTACTAAAAGAAGAATAAGTCCTGCGGCTATAATTGGAACAAATAACGCATTAAGAATAGCTGATAAAAAAAGTCCCCAGCAGGTTAACGGCATTTTAAAATAGTTCATTCCTTTTGCCCGACAACGTACAATAGTCGTAATATAATTAATTGCGCCCATCATGGTTGAGACTCCCGCAAGGGTGAGCGCTAATGACCATAAGGCTTGTCCCATCCCGGGGATTCCTCCAACAGGAGTACTTAATGGGGGATAAGATGTCCATCCTGCGGCAGCTGGTCCTCCCGGTGTAACATAGGAAAGCAATAATACAATGCCTGATAAAAAAAATATCCAAAAAGAAAACATATTTAATTTTGGAAAAGCCATGTCTTTGGCTCCGATTTGTAAAGGAATAACAAAGTTAGCAAAGGTTCCGTTAATCAAGGGCGTCACTGCCCAAAAAATCATGATGGTTCCGTGCATGGTAAAAATTTGACTGTAGGCATCCGGGGTAATAATCCCGCCACTCTCTGGAAAAAGAAGATTGCCAAACATAGGGACAGGAACACCTGGCGAGGCCATCTGCCAGCGAATAAGCATGGCTTGAAAACCTCCGATAAATAAGAAAAATAATCCATACCATAAAAATTGAATACCAATCATTTTATGGTCAGTAGAAAAAATATATTTGCTTATAAAGCTTTGTTTATGTTCTGACATTACTGGTCTCCTTTACTGTTTTTAACCCAAGCCCAACCCCAGTCTTTCGGAGGACCTTCAGCTGATGTAGTCTCTTCTGTTTCCCAATCATCCCAGTCATCAAATTCTTCTGCTTCGGCTTGTAGTTCTTGCAGCCACGCTTGATAATTTTCTTTTGAGTGAACGTTTAAAAATCCACGCATACGATAATGTCCGCTTCCGCAAAGCTCAGCGCACGCAATTTCATAAACACCTTCTTTTTTCGCCTGAAACCAAAAACTCGTTGTCATGCCAGGAGTCGCATCAATTTTAAATCTAAAATTAGGGATATAAAAAGAGTGGATAACGTCATAAGGAGCCATTTGAACAACAATAGGTGTATCAACAGGAATATGCATTTGATTTTGTGTTGGAACTAAATCATCCTCTGTTGCAAACTTCCCATCCAGACCTGGATAGCGAAAATTCCAGGCATATTGCTGAGGCATGATTTGAATTTTAATAACATCTTCTGTTTTAGGAAAATTCCAAAAAGCCTCTTTTAAATCTTTAAAAGCCTTTTTTTCAATAACCATATCCACAGAAAAGAAAAGAAGTAATCCAAGAGCAACAGATACACATATAGATTTTTTATTATCCCCTTTATCATAAACCGCTTTATGACCTGGCTTTGCACGATATTTAATAGAAAAATAAATAAGACAAAAAACAACAATACTAAAAAAGATAGTAATCGCTGTATCTGTATATTGAATCACATCATCAATACGATAGCCGTCTAAGGAAACATCCTCTGGTGGTTTGATATACCAAATGCCTGGGAAAAGAATGGCATTCTTAAAAGATCCAAAATATTTTTTACATCTCTTAATCAAACTTTTCATAAAAGTATCCTTTTTATTAAATTTAAATTATTTTTTTTGGTAAGATTATCAAAATAATAACTTTGCCTTACTTTAATGTCAATCTTTAATTCCATTTTTAATCGCCTTTATTCTCTGCAATACTGTTGGATGGCTATAACTTAAAAATACAGCTAATGGGTGTGGTGTGAGATTAGATAGGTTATCTACACTTAATTGTTTTAATGCACTAATCATTGATTCCGGTTTATGATATGTTGTTACAGCAAATTGATCGGCTTCATACTCATGTTTACGTGACATCACATTAGAGATAATCGAGAGAATCCATGAAATCGGTGTATATAAAAATCCAAAGAACACAAGACTCGCATAAATAGATGTCTGCTCCATTTTAAATGCGGCAAAAAGCCCTTCATTATTAAGGAAAACACTCAAAATATAAAACATAATACCCATATTAAAAATGGACCAAATCATTGAACTTGTTATATGTTTCTTTTTACAATGACCAATTTCATGTGCAAGGATGGAAACAAGTTCGTCTGTTGTGTGTTTTTCAATGAGCGTATCAAAAAGTGCAATGCGCCGCCAACGACCAAATCCTGTAAAATAGGCATTAGATTTTGTTGATCGGCGTGACCCGTCAATCTTAAAAATACCGCTTAACTGAAATTTTTGTTGGTTTGCGTATTTTTCTATTTTTGTTTTTAACTCTCCTTCTTCTAACGGAATAAACTTATTAAACAAAGGAAGAATCGTAACAGGGGCAATAAGTGTTAAAAATAATTGAAAAATAGTAACGGCTGCCCAACAATAAAGCCACGCGGATGAGTCAAACTTCCCAAAAAACCATAAAACGATAGAAAGCAATAATCCTCCAAGGACAACACCTAAAAAGATTTCTTTAACCAAATCTCCAATAAATGTTTTCACTGTTGTTTTATTAAAACCAAATTTTTCTTCAATCACAAAGGTGCTGTAAATAGAAAACGGCAATGATAATATAAGCGATGCCAGCATAAGTGCTCCGGAAAAAATAAGCCCTGTAATAATACTCCCTTGTCCAAACCCTCGTGCCCATTGATCAATCCAGTTGAAACCTCCAAAAAGAATAAAAGGAATAAGCAACCCTAAAGAAAGTGTTTCCTTCACTACATCAAATTTGGTTGTCTCTTTCAAATAATCTTGAGACTTATGATACTTATCTTGATCATAATACCCTTCAAATTCTTTGGGTAAATGGGGAGAAAGGTTGCGGATATTAAGTACATCGACAACAAGGTCAAGAAAATAATAACCGATGAGGATTGTTAGAATAATAGTAAGGTAATCCATAGAAAGAAGTATACGGAAGGATAAATTGCTGTCAAGTAATACCAATTACATTAGTCGATCTTAAAAAAGCCCCTTTTCAGGCTAATGATTGTTGTAAATTTAGTCCAAAAACATTGTTAATAACATTCTGAATCCAAAACCAAAAAGCCCTTAGGAGCTTTTTGATATTAAACCCACATGCTGAAAATATAGCATTAAGCTAATCGCCTTATTCTCCAGCCAACTGATTACGATTCAACCGATGATCACTTTTACTATGCCCAATAATTGGCTCAATCGCATTTCTTCGTCGCCACCAACCGCGAACCGCTTGACTTACTTTTTTCTTGCGCCTTGGAACTATATCAATGTTTGTATCTTTAATCCCATGCCCACGATATCCTAAATCACATATGACTTTTTCTATTTTCATCGGTGTTAATCTTTGCGCTTGTTCTATACTCTTTTTAAGTGTATGCCCGTCGGGATAAATATTGCAGCACCAATCCAGTCTATGTCCTTGCCCGATTGGTTTCTAGAGAGCGGTTAATCGGGCAAGGCATATTGTATGTTTACGACAAGACTTTAGACTCGCATTCTTCACGGCTCATACTACCGGTCTCTGGTATTTCATGGGCAATATACAGCACGGGATCACTTTCCAGGAGGTGCATATATTCTCCCATAAACGCAATCCACTCTTCACTTGTGTAAATACTGGTAGCGGCATCCAGGTCGCCCTCGCATTCTATAACGGCCATGATATTGTAACGAATTTCAGTGGGCGCAGTACCACTTGGATCGAAACGTCGTTCGGTTCGATAAACCTTGTAGCTTTTTATACCTTTGAGATTGCGCACAAACCATAATTTTCGGGATCGCAAAAATTCTTCATAAATATCTTCCTTTCCTGGCTGTGTGCTGTGGGCAGTAATTAAATAAGTCATAGTATTTTCCTTTCTTGGGGTTGGAATTGCTTTTCTGGGTGAAGTAATGGGTGTGCTTAAAATATGTTTTTTCTCAAAACGCACCTATTACATTTTGTAAATTCCTTATTATTTCAACGTATAAATATTTGGGTTTGTTCATAATCATACAAATTTTCTGGGTTCATTTTGAAAAAATGAGTGGCTGCCTAACCATAGGAAATGGCCTCATGGACAGCCATTTTCGAAGCACTCCGTCCGGGAAGAAAGCTGGCAAATGAGGACATTACGATGACCAAAACTAGCCACAAAAAGACAGCAAACCAGGATATATTCAGTCCCAACGGGGTCTTGAATGACATTTCCCCGAGAAACGCTCCAAGAGCAAGTGACAGTGGCAATGACAATATTAACGCCAAGACCCAACTCGTGATGGCAATGAACACGCCTTCATTTACGATGATTTTCGATATGACGGACGGGGTTGCGCCGCTGACTTTTATGATGCCAAGTTCACGGGTGCGTTCCAATACATTCATACTCATGGTGGACATAAGCCCCAGCAGACCGATGATGGCCAACAGAACTGCAGCTAAGATCAATGTGGCGATCAGGACGATCACATGTTCGCCCATACTGGTTTTTAAGAGGCTTAAAGGAACGGCCTTTTCGACGCTGATATTTGCCTGCTGCAACGCCTTGTCTATCTTCCTTATCAATGCTTCCCGTGCGGCAGGATCACTTAGCTGCGTCTCTAGGCGGATCATACGGGCATCACCGAACGTGTGCGAAATCGTATCGAAAGCACTATCAGTAACATAAGCGGCGGCAGATGATCCTATCTCCTCAACAATACCAACCAATTGCCACGGTTTATGTTCCCCGTGGTGGGACAGTAGAACCTGATCGCCGATTTTGGCTGTCGGCAACATTGCTTTTGCGATTTGATTGAGAACAATCGCATCCGTATCATCTTTCTTCAACCACCTGCCCTCCATCAATGGATGGCTGATCATGGTCGTGTCCGCTGGCGTTCCCATAAGATAAAAACTACCATGACCACCGTCAGGGTAAGTGCGCGATATATCGATCTTGCCCTTTTGGGCAACGGCTGTCGCGCTATAGCCCCAAAATTCGGCGTTTTTGATCTTTGGTACGTTCCCCAAGGCCGCCTTGATTTTTGCCTCGGAGGTTGGCTTGTCCAGAATGAACTCTACATCGTAGGAGCGATCTGTATAAATACGGTCAATAACCTTGTTCCAGCTATTACCAACATTGAGCGCAGCAATGAACATACCACCACCAATCGACAGCAGTGCCAAGGCAAGATATAGACGACCTCGGCGACGAAACATGTTTCGTAGGGCCATAGTCCATGTCAGACTAAAGCTGAATATTTTCCCCAAAACAGTGGAAACAAACCCGCTTTGGACTGCATCACTGCCTACCCCATTGTCCGAAATTGCTTCGCGTACACTTATCCGTGCTGCCTTGACAATTACAGGAAGCGCAACAAGCGGGGGAACAAGTATCCCCGAGCCTATCAAGACGGCATATACCCAGGGGGAGACAGCATAACTAAGAATGGTGAGGTTAAGTAGCTCGGCAACCATGTTGACAAGCATTTTTGCTGCAAACAAGCCAGCGGGCAGGCCAATAAGCACAGAGAGCAAACCGACACCCATGAGCATTGATATATACATATAGGCTATCTGGCCTGAACGTGCGCCGACCGTCTTCATGACACCAATCTCGCGGATTTGGCGTGTCAGCAGGGCGGCAATTATTGTGGCAACCAATACAGCTCCGAGGAAAAATGCCATCCCTGCGAAAGCAAAAAGCAGGAACAGAACCCCCATGATTTGTGTTTGGTGCGGATGGGTGCGCGGCGGCGGCACGCGCAATTCGTGAACCGAATGCCCCTGTTGGCGCAGGACGGTCGCAAGGGCTTGGGTTTGCTCTTCAACAAATGTTATATCGCTCGGATTGCCTTCAAACTGAATGCGCACTTCTTCCAATACGCTCTCCCCGCCAAGCAAGCCAAGCGTATCCAGAGTGATGTAACCATAACCCGTTTGATCTTGCCAAGCCGGTGCCAGGGTTCCGTCATGGACGATACCAGTAATTGGTACAGTGGTTTCCTGTCCACTTTCCATTCTTATAACAACCGATCCGCCAGTTGTCTGGTCAATGAGGCGTTGAACGGTTCGCTCAATAAGCATTGTGCCGGTAGGCGGTGGCCACGCACCGGATAATTTCTGAAACGTGTTGAGTTTCAAATGCTCAAAATCTTCTACGACAAAAAAAAGCATATGCCGCCAGTCTTCACCAATTTTCACGCGCGCCGTAATGACTGACCGGGCCTCAACATCAGCCATACCTGGAAAATTCCGGACAATGTTAAGTATATCTTTATTGACCTCGCCAACGTCAAGCGTTGCGGAGGCGGGGTTGGTATCCATATAGTTACGGGTGACTTCCCGCGATAAAATCGAATAGGTGCTTAATATGGCTGCAACGCCGAAAATCCCGACGGTGGTTGCTATAAGCATTAAAATTGCTCGCCCCTTGTCTCCGGTAAAGTCGCGGATCATTTTCTTCCAGCTCGGAGAAATCAAGATGCTTTTCCGTCAATTTTGCCGTCACTAAGCAATATGACCCGTTCAACAAAATTAGCTGCATCACGTTCATGGGTGACAATAATGAGTGTTTTCCCTGCCTTGGAGAGATTGGAAAACAACTCATGCACAGCATTTTCCGTTTGCGAATCGAGATTGCCGGTAGGTTCGTCGGCAACCAGAATGGAAAGGTCGTTAGCCAGAGCGCGCGCAATTGCGGCGCGCTGTTGCTGTCCACCGGACAGAGCGGCGGGAAACTTGTCCGCCTGATCTGCAATGCCAACTTGATCCAGCAAACCAAGCGCACGTCTGCGACGTTGATTGGCCGGATAAGTTGAACAAAAATCCATTGGCAACATTGTATTTTCGGCAATTGTCAAAGTTGGCAATAATTGAAAAAACTGAAAAACTACGCCCACATGTTTTCCACGCCAGATCGCCAGCTTGGTTTCGTTCAGCGTATTCAAGGAAGCGTTATCAACGATAATTTGACCTGATGTCGAGCGGTCAATACCGGTAATCATGTTCAGAAGGGTAGACTTTCCGCTGCCGGATTTTCCGATAATAGCAACATATTCGCCGCGCGAAACTGTCAGGTTGATATTATCAAGAGCCGTGAAAGAACCTGAAGGCGTGGTATAGAGTTTACTCACGCATTTCAGATCAATTATATTGGTTTTTTCAGTACTATTGATTTGTGTTGACTGCGATATTAACATCTAAATTACCTCCTCTAATACCTTGGATTAAGCTAAACACATAGTTCGCAAATGAACGTAGGGTTAAAGTGGATGTTGTTTCATAATAAATTCTTTCAAGACACAAAGCATACTATACCCCCTACCCCTATGTCAAGAATATTTAAAAAATAGGTGACGCCGTTACTATTTGGCGATAAACTCCAAATCTTAAAGCAATCGCTCGGATACTTAATTTTTCAACAAAATGGTATCGGAGTATTTCAGCCTGTGTCGATGGATCTATCATGGATTACATGAGTTCGTTGACATTCTTATTGAGAACGGCTTTCTGCAAAGCATGTCGGCTAAAGGGAATTATTACGATAATGCTGTCGCGGAATCTTCCTTCAAGACCCTTAAATATGAGTTAATTGATGGGTATAAATTTTATAGCAAGAATGATCTGGATCAGATGTTATTCAGAAAAATTGAGATGGAATACAATTGCAGGAAAATGCATTCTACCCTCGACTATCAAAAGCCTGATGCTTTTGAAGAAAATTATTTAGATCAAATAAGACTTTCAGAGTGTCTACTTTCTTGACAAACTCCACTCCACTACGGTCTTTTCATATTCTCTCATTTGCTTGGCTTTAAAAGAAAATCCCGAGCATATTTTATCTTGATGAAATTCATCGCATTTCTGGCATTCAGTATTTTGTAATGTTTTACGCAATAGCATATAAACACGTCTAACACAAAATAAAATACTTACAAAAACAGCTCCAATCAAATAGTATTTATGCCACAACAACCAAGGAGTTAGTGCGAAAATGCCCCCTAATGAAAAACGTAGCATATCCCGTGTTATGCGATGAAACTTATTAAAGAGAAATGGAAAGGATAAAACCATAATCAAAAAAAAATATCCAAAAATATAATTTAAATATGCTTTAATAAAAACGTTAAATTTAAAATTAAAATAAGTGAAAATGAATAAACCCAAATAAAGCATTAAACAACTGCGGCAGATGTATACATTTCGAATTTGAATAATATCTTTTTGAAATCGCACGCATAAAGGGGCTCTTTGGATTTTTGAGTGGGTAGCATGTGTTATAATCTTAAAAACCAATTTTAGGAGAAAAAACAATGCTAACAAAAGAATTATTTGAAGTAGCTTTAAATGTTGAAGAACCATGGTTTATAAAAGAAGTAAAATTTGATGTTGAGAGAAAGAGATTAGATATTCATATTGATTTTCATAAAGGATCTGAGTTTTATTATGAATCAAAAGAAGATAATATTAGTGGTAAATTTAAAGCTTATGATACGCAAGAAAAAGAATGGCGACATTTAAATTT
>UOGJ01000035.1_pt1 | contig 27117 bp, 17 predicted proteins | sample 1989031 | NCBI WGS metagenome assembly UOGJ01 (sample SAMEA4712195, study PRJEB27164) | hydrothermal vent metagenome | biome: marine basaltic hydrothermal vent biome; feature: marine hydrothermal vent; material: mineral | place: Pacific Ocean | collected 2011-06-14/2011-07-23 | depth 1719 m | reverse complement strand
CTTCTTTAATAAGTGTTGATACGCGTTGTTCTAATTTGACTATATCACCGTTAATTTCAGTGATGATATGGTTTGTGTGTTGGCAAACTTGAGTTACTAAATCTTGAACATTGGCAATATTATTGAATTCTTTATGTTGACCGTTAAGCGTAATTTTCATAATGCGCCATCTTAGAACAGTTTATTGGAAATTGCAAATAGTAATAGAGCAGGGAGCAAAAGCATTTGAACCAATTTTTTTGCGGTCAGTCCCTTCACAAGGCCCAATTCATAGGATATACTTATATATGTATTTTGTAAGAAAGCCTTTTCTTACTGGCCGTGTTAAATAAATTAAAATTGGAGAAAAATAATGAACAACACAATTTATCAAAGTAGGACCAGTTTTATTTACCGAATGCTATCGACGTTTATAGCCTTCACATTCCTATTTACAACCCTCACCCCACCAACACAAGCACAAGCGGTGTTGAATTTACCAATCCCAGGAACAATGATCACACCTACGGCTGGATACACGCCAACGATTATTCGTGGTTTGACTATTCATCCAGACAATGCGTTAGCGTTTGATTTTATTGTGGATAAGGGGGATGAGAATTTGGAAGGCGAAGTATTTAATGAAAAAGCGCGGGATTTGATTAAATATTTTTTAGCTGGATTAACCGTTCCAAAAGATGAAATGTGGGTAAACCTTTCTCCGTATGAGCAAGATCGTATTATTCCAAATGGATTTGGTGATACCAAAATGGGTCGAGATATGTTGGCTCAAGATTATATGTTGAAGCAACTGACAGCGTCGCTCATGTATCCGGAAGACGAGTTAGGAAAAAAGTTTTGGAATCGTGTTTATACAAAAGCACAAGAGCAATTCGGTACGACAGAAATTCCAGTGAACACGTTTAATAAAGTTTGGATTGTGCCCCAAAAAGCAGTTGTCTATGAAAAAGACGCGAGTGTATTTGTGGTGGATAGTTATTTAAAAGTAATGTTAGAAGAAGATTATGTAGCATTGAATGAAAACATTGGAAATGCTCAGTTTGGGCTTGATTCTTTAGAGCAGGAAGATGTTGAGTCAGTGAGTGCTATTTCATCAAGTGTTGTACGGGAAATATTAATTCCAGAGATTGAGCGTGAAGTTAATGAAGGCAAAACGTTTGCTAATTTACGACAGATCTTCAATTCAATTATTTTAGCGGAGTGGTACAAAGAAAATCTAAAAGAAAGCCTTTTGGGGCAGGTCTATGTGGATCAGCATAAAACTAAAGGGGTAGATACAGAAGACAAAGACGTTAACCAAAAGATTTACGAGCAGTATGTCGAAGCATTTAAGAAGGGGGTTTACAACTATATTAAGGAAGATGTCGATTCAGAAAGGCAGGAAATAATCCCGAGAAAATATTTTTCTGGAGGAGTTGCGGCATCAGCTTTGAGCGTAACGCCTGTTGCAACAAGCTCACCGGCAACACAGAAAATGTTGATGGTGATAGATTCTGAAACACAGATTGTGAGTGTAGGTTCTATCCTAGCAGAAAATATAGATCAAAAAAGTGAGACAGCGTTAACCCAAGCAGCGAATGATGATCATTATGCGTTGGCATCTTCTCCAGTCAGTATTCTTGAAAAAGAGAAAAATTTTTATTTAGAATGGATTGCAAAAGCAAAGGAAGAAGTTTTGGAAGAAGAACAATCATTAGATCATTTTTCTGAAAAAAATGAAAATGATGATTTTAGTAAGAGATGGTATTGGAAACACAGAGAAGGCGCACAATATAAATTAGATAGAGCAAAGGAATCTTTAGAATCGGCTGAGGAAGGGTTAGCTAAAATTAATGAAGTTTTAGACCATCCAGATCGTCAGATAGAGGTTGCAGGTCAGATTGTTGACAAAAGAAAAGTTATTGATGCTTTACAATATATTGAAGATACTTTGAATGGAAAAGGAAATATTGAGAGTGATAAAGTGATAAAGGAAATTTTTGTAGGGAAAGGATTATTAAGGGAAAAGAAGAAAAAAATTGTTGTATTGCGAGGAGGGGGGTTGGCTCACGAGTCTCTCGGATTCCATTTGTCAATTGTAGTTAATGCATTTATCGATGAGATAGTAGATGAGTTTGATGTTGTTAAGGTCCAAAGTGTTTATCGTGAGAGATTAGGATTGGAAGCTGAGATTTTTGACGGAATTCCTGAGAAGGCTGGGTTTACAGGGATACAATATAAATGGAGGAATACTGATGATAGATTAATAGGGCTTTTGGAAGAACTTAAAGGATATGTTCAAGAAAGGAAAATAAAGTTAAATCGAGAAATGGATGAAAAGAGAAATGTCATTATGCCAAGGCTTATTGAGGCTTTTAAAGATGCTCGTGTAATGGATAGTTTAGATATTACGTTAAATACTATTTTAATGTTAGATGATCAGGATAGATTAAGTCTTTTAATGGCTATTGAGGGGAAATTTGAACTTGAGTTAAAAAATAAGGGAAGTGAGTTTATTGGAGAAAATGGGACAAGAGAAATTTCAGTTCGAGATATTGCTGATTTTGTAATTTATAAAATATCCTCTTCTTCACCAATAAAAAATCAAATTGAAATAGTAAGTGAAGAAAGAGCAAATGGATTTTTTTCACAGGTCTATCAGGCTTTAAAAAATAAAAATAGTTCTCATGTATTTAGCAAGTATTTGATGGGATATTTTTTTGGAAAAGGTAAATTTCGTAATCGCTCTATTGGCTATTGGAGACCTAAAGGGACGGAGCTAGATAGGAAGTCTTCTTGGTATCAATCTAAGTATGGTGTAGTATTTGAATTTATTCAGAAAAAAGGTGAAGTTTATTTAGTTATGAATAGGGCAGATGTAACGACAGCTGCGCACAGTTGGATGATGGGAGATTCTGATAAAAATAGGCAATATGAGATAAGTTATGATTTTTTAAAGAGAAGAGTTGCTCTTTCTGTAGAAGGCTTAACATCGGAGCGTATTAAACAAGAAGCAGAAAATCTTATTTCTTCTTCACCAATGAATGTTGAAGAAAAAAATGCTTTGATAGTTGCTCAAGAAGATGGCTACGGAGGAATTAACTTCAACACTGACCTAATCAACTGGCAAATTAAGCGTGATGGGAATGGTATTCCATTGCCGATGAACTTACAGCCGATTGAGGATATGCAGATTGATGGGTTTGTGCCAGTGATTATTAATGTGACGCCTGTGTCGCTTCCTATGCTCCTCGGGCTTAATAATGTGGCTTGTTCCGACGATGGGGCTGGTGGGGATGTTGATTGTAGGGATGGGGTTGAGCCGATGGCGAGGGTGGAGGAAGAGGTTTAGAAGGAGAAAAAATAATGGTTAAAAAGAAAAATAATATTCTAACAGCGTCAAGATATTCTAAGTTATTGGCTGATGTTCGTAAGTTGATTGAGGGGGGTAGGCAGAGGGCGGCGGAGGCTTTGAGTCAGGAGTTGGTCAATACGTATTGGTTGGTGGGGCAGCGGATTGAACAGGAAGGGTTGACGGATCGGGCGCATTATGGGCAGGCGGTGCTGCAGGATTTATCTAATGTGTTAGATGTTCCGTTACGTACTTTACAGCAATCAGTTGCTTTTTTTAAGGCATACAAAACGACCCCTAGGGGTCGTAATCTTAAATGGGCGCATTACCGAGAGTTAGTGGGTATGCGTAGTGTTGCGGAGCGAAGATGGTATGAGGAACAGGTGAGTATGCACAAGTTAACGCGGGATCAGCTTTTGGTATTAATTAAAAAAGGGGCTTATCAGGAAAATTTATTACCGCTTGATCAGAAGAAAATTAAACAGCTCAAGCGGCCGATAAAACCGTCTTATGTGTACAAGGCGATGGTGGAGCGTGTTGTGGATGGCGATACGCTTTTATTGCGGATGGATTTGGGTTTTCAGGTATTTAAGGAACAAAGAATAAGGCTGGCGCAGATTAATGCTCCGGAGATAGATACAGAAGAAGGGCGCAAGGCTTATGAATATTTGAGAAACCGATTAGCAGAAGTGGATTTTGTCATAGTTAAAACACATATGATTGATATTTATGGACGATTTTTGGGAGATGTGTTTTATTCACATAAATTGAAACATAGGGATAATGTATTTTTAAATGGGGAATATTTGAATCAGGAGTTAATTGATGAGGGGTTGGTGAGTGTTTTGTAGGGTGTCCGCTGTGATTTTACAATTGCAAAACTGGAAATTAATGGCATAATGGAAAAATTATGAGCGAGGCATATAGCTGTCCCCATTGCAAAAATCCGATTTATGACGAGGAGGCCTTGTTATGTCATTTTTGCGGAGAAAGTTTAAGCCGCGCTTCGGAAGGGTTTTTAGGTAAAGTCCGTTATTCTAACCAGAAAGTTATTTGGTGTTTTTGCGTATTTTTTATTTTAGTAGTCTTTATTTTTTTAGTAATAAGGTAAAGCAACCGGATACAACCCCGGGGGTTGTACTTGGTTAGAATTAGTAGGGAAGAAATTTATGCCGTATACAACACATGATATTCATCGCATAGAAGAAAAGTGGCAGAAGTTTTGGAATGATAGCAAAACTTTTAAGGCTGCGGTTTCTGATAAGCCAAAGTATTATGTTCTGGAAATGTTTCCGTATCCGTCGGGTAAGATTCATATGGGGCATGTGCGTAACTATACGATCGCCGATTGTGTCGCGCGTTTTAAGATGGCGCAAGGATTTAATGTGCTGCATCCGATGGGTTATGATGCCTTTGGGCAGCCAGCGGAAAATGCTGCCATTAAGAGGAATGTTGATCCAGGCGAATGGACGTATAGTTGTATTGATCAGATGCGGACGAATTTAAAACAGATGGGGTTTTCTTATGATTGGGATCGAGAGTTAGCGACGTGTGATGCAAAGTATTACAAATGGAATCAATGGATATTTTTAAAAATGGTAGAGCAGGGGCTGGCCTATAAAAAGGCTTCGCCTGTGAATTGGTGTCCGAGTTGTGAGACGACGTTGGCGAATGAAGAGGTGATTGGCGAGGCGTGTTGGCGGTGTAAGAGTGAGGTTGTCCAAAAAGATTTAGATCAGTGGTATTTAAAAATTACAGATTACAATGAACCGCTTTTGGAGGATTTACAAAAGTTGGATCATTGGCCGGAGCGTGTTAAGACGATGCAGGCGAATTGGATTGGTAAGAGTTATGGCGTGGAGATTTATTTTAAGGAGAAGCAAAGCGCTAAACATATTAATGTTTTTACGACGAGGCCGGATACGATTTTTGGGGCGACGTATGTTGTGTTGGCACCGGAGCATCCTATGGTGGAGGATTTGATTAAGGGCGCGAAAAATGAAGAGGCTATACGTACGTTTATGGCCAAGGCGGCGAATGAAAGCAAGAGTCAGCGTATGTCCGGCGATAAACAAAAGGAAGGAATTTTTACAGGAGCGTATGCGATTAATCCGGTGAATAATGAAGAGATTCCCATTTGGATTGCGGATTATGTTTTGATGGGATATGGCACCGGCGCGATTATGGCGGTACCGACGCATGATCAGCGGGATTTTTTATTTGCCAAAGAGCAAAATCTTCCGATGAAGGTTGTTATTCAAGATGAAAAGAATCCCGATGCAACAGTTGAAAGTATGACTGAGGCTTTTGTGGGTGATGGTGTTTTAGTTGGATCGGCGCAGTTTGACGGATTGAATAATCGTGAGGCGATTAGGAAGATTGGGGCATGGATGGAGGCGGAAGGGTCGGGGAAGATGACGACGCATTGGCGTTTACGTGATTGGTTGATTTCACGTCAACGTTATTGGGGAACGCCGATTCCGTTTATTTATTGTGAGGATTGCGGGACGGTTCCTGTACCGGAAGATCAATTGCCGGTTAAGCTGCCTAAGAATATTAAAATTACAGGTGAGGGGGGGAGTCCGTTAGGGCATTGTAAAGATTTTGTGAATGTTGATTGTCCGAAGTGTTATAAACCGGCACGACGGGAAACCGATACGATGGCGACATTTTTTGATTCGTCTTGGTATTATTTACGGTACTGTTCGGCGAAGGATGAGGGACAGGTTTTTGATAAAAAGGAAGCGGAATATTGGATGCCGGTTGATCAGTATATTGGTGGGATTGAACATGCGATTTTACATTTATTGTATTCACGTTTTTTTACAAAGTTTTTAAAGGATGTTGGACTTGTAAATATTGATGAGCCTTTTACGCGATTATTAACGCAGGGAATGGTTTTAAAAGATGGTGAGGTGATGTCAAAGTCCCGAGGGAATACCGTTGATCCGGATGCTGTGATTGCAAAGTATGGAGCAGATGCGTTACGTTTATGTACATTGTTCGCGGCACCGCCGGAAGATCAGTTAGAGTGGAATGATAATGCGGTTGATGGGGCGTGGAAATTTTTAAATCGGATTTGGAATGTTGTTGAGTTGCGTTGTTCTCATGTGGAAGATTTAGTTAATAGGGAAGATATGGATAAGCAGGACAAAGATTTTATACGTCAGCAGCATGGGGCTATTAAGAAAGTGACCGAGGATATGGAAGCGCATAAGTTTAATACAGCGATTAGCAGTTTAATGATTTTAATGAATGCCGTGGATAAATATAAATTTGATTCGAGTGATGTAAAAAAACAAGCCTTGCTAAATCATGTGATGCAAAGTATTATTCAGTTGATGGCCCCGTTGACCCCGCATATTTCTGAAGAATTGTGGCAGATGATGGGTTGTGGTGAGCAGGGTGTTATTAAAGCTGGATGGCCTAAGCATGATGAGGCGGCATTAAAGCAGGATAGCATACAAATTATTGCACAGGTTAATGGTAAAGTTCGAGGACGGTTTGAGATTCCGGTGCAGAGTAGCGAAGAGCAGGTTAAAGAAATTGTATTAGCTGATGATAAAATTAAAAGTTTTATGCAAGATAAGCCAGTACGTCGATTTATTTATGTGCCTGGTAAACTAGCTAACATTGTTGTATAATTAGAAATTAAAATACCCTTTCCCATCCCCCATAAGGTTCCCCACCTAATAAGGTCTATTACCCATGTTTCATTTAACTCAGCAAGAACGCTATGTTCTATTTATATTAGCTGCAGTTTTATTTGTAGGCACACTGTTGCAGCTATCCTTCAAAAAATACCCAGAGCTCAAAGACATCGTAAACCTCATCGACAGCGATCATATTTATCATAAAATTAATCTTAATACAGCCACAGCCGAAGACCTGGAGTCCCTCCCCTATATTGGTCAATACACAGCGCAAAACATCATCAAATATCGTCAAGAACATGGTTCATTTATGTCTATAAAAGAAATAAAAAATGTGAAGGGGATAAGAGATAAGAATTATGAGAGGTTTAAGAAATATTTAAAAATAAAGTAAAAAATCAGCACCGGGTGCTGACTTTTATTAAGGAGGAAGTTAAATGGAGAGGAGAGAAAAGTTTGTTTCAGGAGAGTATTATCATGTTTTTAACAGGAGTATAGAAAAATTTAAAATTTTTGATAGTCCGCGTGATTTTCAGCGAATGGTTTATTTAATACGATATTATCAGTTAAAAGGGAATAAAGAATCTTTTTCTTGTTTTTCACGATTTAAGGAGGTCAGAAATTCTGGGTTAGATAGAAGGCTGGTTTCTTTAAAGAAAGAAATGCTGAAGTGTGTTGAAATTTTGTCATATTGTATTATGCCTACACATATTCATCTTGTTATTAAGCAAATTGATGAGGGGGGGATTTCATTGTTTATGAGAAATATTTTAAATGGATATGCTCAGTACTTTAATAAAAAATATAATCGAAACGGACCTTTGTGGACAGGAAGGTTCAAGGCTGAGCATGTTGAAACAGATGAGCAATTAGTGCATTTAACGCGATATGTTCATCTAAATCCTACTACAGCTGGGTTAGTTAAAAATCCAGAAGACTGGAGATATTCATCATATTTTGAATATATAGGAATATGTGAAGAGGATAAATCTGTTTGTGATTGGCATGATGTTATTGATATTGAGAAAAGTTGGTACAAGAGTTTTGTTGAAAAGCACAAGGTTTATCAAAAGGAGTTAGCTGTAATTAAAAGAGAAATCAGCACCGGGTGCTGATTTTTTTGTTATGGAAAATTTTTCAGATAAAAAATCAAGTTCTCCTTTATTCTGGATCACTCTATCCTATTCCGTTGGGATTTTGGGGTATGAGAAGGTGCCTTTTGTATGGATATGTGTATCGGTGTGTTTTTTGTTGATGGGTTTGTTGGTTGTAAGGCAGAGGATTATGATTTGGGTGGTGGTGCTGTTGTTGTTTTTTGGTTTGGGGGTTGTTTCGACTCAGGTTTATAAAGTGGCTGATAAAAATGATATCGTACATTCAGCACGGTTTTATTATGGAAAAACGGTTAAGCTTCAGGGGGTTGTTTCTTCGGATATTGAACATAAGAAATTTTTTAATACGAAAAAGTCTGTGTTTACTTTGAATGTTCAGAGGATGTATGCTCCATGGGGTTGGCAAGAGAAGCGGGGGAAGGTTTTGGTTAATGTGTTTAAGAAAAATAATTTGGTTTATGGGGATTCTATTTTAATAGAAGGAAAGCTGCACCGTCCTTATGATTTTTCCAAAGAAAGTAATTTTTCTTATCCTCAATATTTATCCCATCGAAATATCTTTTATGTTTTAAGTGTGTCAGGAAATGCTCAGCTTGAGGTGCTGCGAAAATCGCAGGGCAATATTTTGCATGCAGCTTTATTTAAAGTGCGTAATAAGCTTAAGATGATTTTAGATCAGGAGTTGACTTATAATGAGTCCGGGATTATGAAAGCTATTCTTCTTGGTGATCGTTCTCATATTCCTAAACAGGTACGTCAATTATTTTCTCAAACAGGAACGGCACATATTTTAGCTATTAGCGGGCTGCATGTGGGCGTGGTTGCTGCACTATTTTTGATATTTTTACAGGTCATTTCAGTTTCCCGACGGGTTCGTTTTTTAGGTGTGATTGTTTTATTGATAGGGTATGCCATTTTAACGGGAGGAAGGGCTTCGGTTGTACGCGCGACGGTGATGGCCTGTATTTTTTTAGGAAGTTTTGTTTTGGAAAGAGAATCAAACACGCTTAATACGCTCTCATTGGCCGCGTTAATTCTTTTAATATTTAACCCTTTAAATTTATTTGATATAGGGTTCCAGCTTTCTTTTTCCTGTGTTTTGGCTATTATTTTTTTCAATCCAGTCATTCTTCAAATGTTGAATCATTTAGGTCTGCCTAAACATAATAAATTTATTGGACTATGCGTTCAGTCTGCGTCTATTTCCATTTCTGTTTGGTTTGGGGTGCTTGGACTGACGGCATATTATTTTAACATCATTACTCCTATTACTGTTTTTGCCAATTTGCTTATTGTCCCTTTTATATCGATTTTGGTAGTCCTTGGGTTTGGAGTGCTTTTGACAGGAAGTTTTATTCCTTTTGGATTGTTTTTTGTGATTCCCTGCATAAAAGTATCTTTAAATTTGATGGTTGCTTTAGTCTTTTTATTATCCAAAATTCCTTATGCTTATATAAGCCTTAAGACAGTATATCTTTGGCATATTGCTATTTATTATGGTGTCATTTTTATTTTATTTGGATATTGGAATTGGTATAAAAAGAAAAATTGTGTTTCCCCTTTTGACAAAGCAGCGCCCTTAAGGTATGGTAATATCAATTCCACTAATTAATTCCTGATTTAATTTTATTTGTCTCGATGATTTTACGAGCAAATAAGCTTTTTAATTGAGTGCTTATTTAATGGAATTGGTATAATAAAAATTAACATTAAAGAGGAGGAATGTATGTGTCCTTTAAGTTATGGCGCCACAGGTTCAGAAATGGGAATGATGATTTGCTTTGGAGTTAAGGTGTTTTTAGTACTTTGGATTATTTTTGTCCCTATTGTTATTACGGCTCGGTTAGAAAAAATTGCCAAATTGTTAGAAGCTAAAAAATAATTAATTTTATGCCGCCTTTTTGCTAATAGTAGAGGGGCGGTTTTTTTATTAAAAAATATGTCTGTATTAACTATTTTACTTATCACGAATACTTTCCTTTTAGGAATCCTTTTTTTTAAGTCTTCCCGTAATAACAATACTTCATTTAAAAATAATTTTGATCGCTTAGAAAAAAACCAAGAGCGCACGGAACGTCTGGTTCGGGAGGAGATGGCTAATAACAGAAAAGAACTTTTAAAAAATTTAAATGTTTTTAATGAATCATTATTATCTCGAATAGCAGAGGCTTCAACGGTACAGAAAAATCAACTCGATTCTTTTGCAAAGCAGTTAGCTTCACTTACACAGATGAACGCGGAAAAATTGGAGAAGGTTCGTGATGTCGTGGATAAGCAATTGTCTTCGTTGCAGGAGGATAATAAAGCACAATTAGAAAAAATGCGCGCGACAGTCGATGAGAAATTACACGCCACTTTAGAGAAGCGCTTAGGCGAGTCATTTAAACTTGTCAGCGACCGTTTGGAGAAGGTGCATCAAGGTTTAGGGGAAATGCAGAATTTGGCTTCCGGCGTTGGTGATTTAAAGAAAGTTTTAACTAATGTTAAAACACGCGGTATTTGGGGGGAAATTCAACTAGGGAATTTACTCGAACAAATTTTAACGCCGGATCAATATGAGCAGAATGTTATTACTAAGAAACGAGGGCGTGATTCTGTGGAATTTGCTGTTAAACTTCCCGGACGCAACGATCAGGATGTTGTCTATATTCCCATTGATGCAAAGTTTCCGAAAGAAGATTATGAACGGTTATTGGCGGCGCAAGAACAAGGTGATCTTGAAGCGATTGAGGAATCGGGTAAGGCCATTGAGAGTCGGATTAAACTGGAGGCACGTAAGATTCGGGATAAATATCTTGATCCACCGCAGACTACGGATTTTGCTATTCTTTACCTTCCGACCGAAGGGTTATATGCCGAGGTATTAAGACGTGTTGGTCTATGTGAACAATTGCAGCGAGAGTTTCGCATTATTATTTCTGGCCCGACGACCATTTCCGCGTTATTAAATTCACTGCAAATGGGATTTCGCACATTAGCCGTAGAAAAACGTTCCAGTGAAGTATGGAAATTATTAGGCGTTGTTAAGACGGAATTTGGTAAGTTTGGGGATATATTAGAAAAAACAAACGATAAGTTAAAAGAGGCAAGCCGGACTATGGAAAAGGCGGCCAGCAAATCTCGGAATATAGAACGTAAACTCAAAAAAGTACAGGAACTTCCCTCCAGTAATGTTTCAGAATTGGAAGGGGATGCTCTTGAACCCGCAGCTGATGAAACAGCCATTTCCTGACATTTTTTCCTCAAGTATTTTTACGTTTACAAGTAACCGCACGATTGATTTTTCTCTTTCAGATAATAAAATTCCTTTAAATAAAATACAGCAAAAATATTTGATAGACCATTGCGGTAATGTTCCGATTATAAATATTCGACAAGTGCATGGTGATAGAGTTGTTTTAATTGATCAACAGAATAGCCGTATTGAAAAAATTGTAGCCCAAGCCGATGCGTTGGTTACAGCTATGCCTCAAGTCGTCTTAGCTATTCGCACAGCAGACTGTTTGCCGGTTTTTATTTATGATGCGGCCCATTCAGCCCTTGGTCTCGTGCATGCGGGGTGGAAGGGAACACAAAAAAAAATTATTGATAAGACTATTGCCGTAATGAAAAAAAATTTTCAAACACAACTAAAAGATATAACCATTGCTTTGGGTCCATCAATTCGGAGGTGTTGTTATGAAGTGGAAAGTGAGTTTGTAAAATATTTTCCAGGTACGGTTAAGCGCAAAGAAAATAAATATTTTTTTGATATGGTTAAGGAAAACAAAAATCAGATAGCATCCTTAGGTGTGTCTGTAAAAAATATTTTTGATTGTCGTATATGCACTTGTTGTGACACAAATTATTTTTCGTACCGCAGGGAAGGGGTAAAAGCAGGGCGAATGATTTCTGTTATGATGAAGAAACGTAAGGAGGACTGATAATGTATATTGTTATATTTGTTACAGCATCAGATAAAGACGAGGCTGAAAAGATTTCCAATCAATTAGTTGAAGATAAGTTAGTCGCCTGTGTAAATATTGTAGACGGTGTTGCATCTATTTTTCGTTGGAAAGAAAAAGTGGATAAAGCCGGAGAAGCTTTACTTATCATGAAAACAAAACAAGTTTTATTTTCTCAAATTGCTGAAACCATTAAATCTCTGCACAGTTACACTGTTCCTGAAATCATCGCTTTTCCTATTGTTGAGGGAAGTGAGGATTATTTGAAATGGGTAGATGGAGAATTAAAGGAAAATTAAACTTTAGTTTCCAGTTTTCTCCGCCCGCATTTTCGCAATATTATCTTCCAGCTTAGCTTTAGCCTTAAGCGTACTTAAAAATATATTAAAAACTTTTTGGCGCTCTTCATTTAAAAGTGTTTCAGCAATGCGTTCTTTATTTTTTTCAAAGTCAGCATTTTCTACAGGGATATAATTATCCAGATGGAGAATGCAAAAGCCATTTTCGACAACAATAACATCACTAACACTATTTTCATCATTGAGCTCAAAGGCAGCATCCTGAAATTCTTTTGAGATGCCAATTTTTGGCAAATATTGTCCGCGTGTGAAGGCGGGGGTTTGGGTTATATTTAATCCCAATGTTTTTGCTGATTTAGGAAAATCGCGTAATTTTGTTTTGGCAAGTTCCTTATAAAGGGAATCTAAATAGTCTTTAGATTTTTTTTCAGCAATAATATTCGCTTCTTTATTGAGTACGATTTCACGTGCTTTTTCTCGCGCTTCAAGATACTCTGGGACATAAGATTCTTTTTTTTCTTTTATTTGAGCAATTTGATAACCGGAGGTGGTTTCAATAGGCTCGGTGATATCATTGATATCCATTGAGAAAATTTGGTTTAAAAGTTCATATGACCATCCCAACGCAAGATTAGGTTTTTCCATACTAAAAAGGCCGCTGGTTTTGATTGGTAAATTATATTTTTTGGCAACAGATTCTAAGTTAGAGCTGACAAGGAGTTCTTGATAAATTTCGTCAGTGTGTTGGCGAACTTTTTCTTTTGCTTCTTGATTTATTTCCGGGATAGAAGGTTCCTGTTCAATGGTTTCGTCTGAGGCTTCTTTTTCAACTGCTGGAACAGGAGGGAAGTCAAGTTGAACGTAGCTAATATTGATGGATGGAGGAAGTAAGAATTCAATTCTATTGTTGTTATAATACTCTTTTACTTTTTCTTCATCAAAAGGTACTTGATTTTTAAAATCATTAGGATCAATGAAAGCGTAACTGATTTGGACTTTTTCATTTTGATGTTTATAAGCCGCAAACACCGCTTCATTAGAAATGTCAACAGATGTCGTTTTCTGGACATAGAGTTTTTCAAATTTAATTTTGTCTCGGATACTTTCTTCAAATTTACGCGCACTTATTCGAAAGGCATAGGATAAGATTTCATTGTAGAGTAACTCATCAAACTGTCCCTCCCGTTGAAAAAAAGGATATTGTTGGATTTGTTCAACAACTTCTTGATCTGAAACTTTAATCTTTCTTTTGTTTACTTCTTTGGTAAGAATCAGACGGTCCCATGTTTCTGTTTCTAAATTAAGGAATTGTTGAATGTCACGAAATTTATCTCCATAGCGCAGAATGGCTTGAATACGGACATCACGATAGGCCTTTTCATAATCATCAAAAGATATTTTTTTACCGAATATTTTACCGGCATAGGATTCAGGGGTGTCATCCAAAAGATACAGAGTTCCACCAAGTCCAAAAGCGATGATGATAACAACCACAACGCTCCAGATAACTTTTTTCATAACACCTTTTTTACGTAATAATTTTAACATGCCTTCTCCCTTTTATATTATTGCTTGATAATCATTTAATTTTTGTTATATTGAATCCTCAAAAGAAGCCCGATTATATCTTTGAAGCCAATTTTTGACAAGGGTAAAATAAAATTAGGATAATACATGCGTAAATTAAAATTAGGATTACCAAAGGGCAGCCTTCAAGAGGCCACGATTAAGGTATTTAAACGGGCAGGATTTAAAATTTATGTTTCAGGCCGTTCCTATTTTCCGTCTATTGATGATGCAGAAATTGAACCAGTTCTTTTACGTGCGCAGGAAATATCCCGTTATGTAGAAGAAGGGGCTTTGGATTGCGGCATTACAGGAGCGGATTGGATTTTAGAAAATGGCTCTAAAATCGACTCGCTGGCAAATTTGGTTTATGCCAAACAAAGTGCGGTTAAGGTGCGTTGGGTTTTGGCTGTGCCTGAAAAATCTCCTATTAAGTCTGTTAAAGGATTAAAGGGAAAACGGATTGCCACGGAAATCGTTAATGTTACAAAAAATTATTTGAAAAAGCATAAAGTGAAGGCGGATGTTGAGTTTAGTTGGGGGGCAACGGAAGCAAAGGTCGCCGATGGTTTGGTTGATGCGGTTGTTGAATTGACAGAGACAGGAAGTAGTTTGCGGGCGCATAAATTGCGTATTGTCGATACGATTTGTGAATCAACAACACAATTTATTGCGAATAAAAAATCTTTAAAGGATCCATGGAAGAAGCGTAAGATGGAAGAAATTAGCTTGCTATTAAAAGGAGCTATTGACGCGAATAATATGGTGGTTTTAAAGATGAATATTAGAGAAGAAAATTTAAAGAAAATTTTAAGTTTACTTTCCTCTTTACAAAACCCAACAATTGCACCATTAACTCAAGAGGGCTGGCTGGCTGTTGAGACAGTTATTGGTGAAGGGACAGTGCGGTTATTGATTCCTAAGTTAAAAGCTGCTGGTGCGCAGGGAATTATTGAATATTCATTGAATAAACTTATTTATTAAAAAGAACAGAGAGAATTATTTATGCCTTGTGGAAAAAAAAGAAAAGCGCGTAAAATCAGAACACATAAGCGCAAAAAGTTAAGAAAGTCTTTCCGACATTTGAAAAAACGTAAGAGTAAATAGTATTAGGTTTTCTCGGCCCTTGACAGACTGTGATTTCCATTTTACACTTAAGTAAAAAAGCGGAGGAAAGATATGCGACATATAAAAATTTTTAGTTGTTTAAGTGCCTTAATGATATTCTTGCTGTCTGCACCTCAAGCTCATGCCTTTTTTTTTCAACAGGAAAAAATTACGACTTCCAAAGGATTAGCCCATTATAGTATGGGGCAAATCTATGATTTACTTGGTATGGTTAAACGAGCGGCTTTGGAATATGAAAAGGCTGTACAGTTTGACAATAAAAGTTATTTGATCCGTTTACGTTTAGGTGCTAATTATGCTCGTCTTGGTCTTCTTTCCCGCGCCATTGAAGAACTTCAATATGCTGGCATACTTAATGATGAAGATTTACAGGCCCATTATTTACTTGCCTTGATTTATTCTACACAAAAAAATTACGATAAAGCTGCTGAGGAGTATGAATTTATTCTTAAAAAATATTCTAAGGTAGAGCCGAAGAATATTGAAATTTATGGATATCTAGGACAATTATATTATTCGCAGCGTAAGTATGATCAGGCTGTGAAGCAGTTTGAGAAAGTTTTAGAGTTGGAGCCAAAAAATACAGATGTGATGTATTTATTAGGATCGCTTTATTTAGAGGTTGATCGAAAGGTAGAAGCTATAGACCTTTTGAAACTGTCTATTGATATTGATCCAAGGCATGACGGTAGTTTAAATACACTTGGTTATATTTATGCGGAACAAGGTATTCATCTGGATAAAGCAGAAAATTTTATTTTGCGTGCATTAGAGATAGATCCTGATAACGGAGCTTATTTAGATAGTCTTGGGTGGGCTTATTATAAAAATGAAAAATATAATGAAGCCCTTGAAATATTTAAAAAGGCTGAAAATCTTTTAGAAGACTCTGTGATTTATGATCATATAGGGGATGTTTATTTTAAGTTAAACGATATTGAATCAGCCAATAAATATTGGAAACTTTCCTTAGAGCTTTCTCCAAAACAAGAAGATGTCATCAAGAAATTGGAAGAGGCACAAAGCGTTCAAGCTAGTCGATAGCCATAAATGAACAGCATTACTCTTCAGTCTCCTGCCAAGTTAAATCTTTATTTAAAAGTTTTGAATAAACGAGTTGATGGTTTTCATAATATTGAAACACTATTTGAGCGGATTAATCTTTTTGATGATATTTGTTTTAAATCTAATGCCAGTGGGAAAATTAAAATCACATGTAATCATCCCCATGTACCAATTGGACCAAAAAACTTAGTATATAAAGTTGCTCAATTATTTCAGCAGGAATGCGGTGTAACGCAAGGTGTGGATGTTTGTATAAACAAACGAATTCCTGTGGCGGCAGGGTTGGCTGGAGGATCGAGTAACGCAGCCACAGCGCTTAAGGGTTTGAATAAAGTTTGGAAATTAAATTTATCGCAAAAACAGTTGTTAGCTTATGCTGCGCGTTTAGGCAGTGACATTTCTTTTTTTCTTCATGATGCTTCCTGGGCTGTAGGACAGGGGCGGGGAGAGCAGATTGAAAAAGTAGATATAAAAACATCTCTTTGGCATGTTATTGTTGTCCCAAAAATTAAGATGTATTCTTGGAAAGTATATGGCGGGCTTAATTTGAAGTTGACAAAGAAAAATGAAGGTGTTAATATTTTGTTTCGTTATTTGAGAAAAGGCAACTTTTTAGAAGTTGGTCGTCGATTAACAAATGATCTAGAGTCAGAAATTATTCGGATTAGTCCAAATTTATTAAAATTAAAGCAGAAATTAAGTGATTTTAATATATGCGGTACATTGATTTCCGGAAGCGGTCCAAGTGTTTTTGGCATCACACAAACGCAAAAGCAAGCGGAAGAAATCAAAATAGTTTTAGATAAACGTTTTTCGCAGGTGTATGTTGTTAAAACGTTATAGATAAAGTTTATTGCCCGGTGGTGTAATGGTAACACGCGAGAATTTGGATCTCGTTTTCCAGGTTCGAGTCCTGGCTGGGCAGCCAATTTAAATTAGGGGCACGTAAGTACGACGTGTTCCTTTTTTTTGAAAAATTTGTAATGCCCCCTGTTTTTCCTTTTTTATATAATGTATACTTATACATATAAAAAAACATCGGAATTACTCTGCCTGATTAAGATTTAAATCAACTATTTAAAGATAAGAAAATGAGAAAAGAAAATTTAAGTTATCGTATTTTGTCTTCCTTTGTGGCTTTTGTGTTTATTTTTAGCCTGATTACTCCACCAGCACAGGCGCAAGTAGTGTTAAATTTGCCGGTTCCGGGCGTAATGATCACACCTACAGCAAACTATACACCAACGATTATTCGAGGGTTAACCATTAATCCTGATAATGCGTTGGCTTTTGATTTTATTGTGGATAAGGGTGATGAAAATTTGCAGGGAGAAGTATTTAATGAAAAAGCACAGGATTTGATTAAGTATTTCTTAGCTGGTTTAACTGTTCCTAAAGAAGAGATGTGGGTAAATTTGTCTCCATATGAATCGGATAGGATTATTCCAGATGGATTTGGCGATACGAAAATGGGTCGGGACATGCTTGCGCAAGACTATATGCTTAAACAATTAACAGCATCCCTTATGTACCCGGAAAATGAGTTAGGGAGGAATTTTTGGAATCGTGTTTACACAAAAGTCCAAGAGCAGTTTGATACAGTTGAAATTCCTGTTAATACGTTTAATAAAGTTTGGATATTGCCGAAAAAAGTTGTTGTTTATGAAAAAGATGCAAGTGTATTTGTCCTTGAGAGTCATTTAAAAGTTATGTTAGAAGAAGATTATGTGGCACTTAATGAAGGTGTAGAAAATAGTAAATATGGTCTTGATTTTTTAGAGCAACGGGGAGTTGAAAAGGTTAATGCTATTTCATCAGGTATTGTGCGAGATGTATTAATTCCAGAGATAGAGCGTGAAGTTAATGAGGGGAAAACATTCGCTAATTTACGTCAAATTTTCAATTCAATTATTTTAGCTGAATGGTACAAAAAAAATCTTAAAGAGAGTCTTTTGGGGCAAGTGTATGTGAATAAGCAAAAAACTAAAGGAGTGGATACTGAAGATAAAGAGATCAATCAGAAGATTTATAACCAATATGTCGAGGCATTTAAAAAGGGTGTTTATAATTATATTAAGGAAGACGTTGATCCCAATACTCAAAAGCTTATTCCACGAAAATATTTTTCTGGAGGAACAAGTGCATCGCCTTTAGATATTATTGTTTCATCGGAAGCTATGGTAGGAAATATTCAGGAGATATTGAATCATAACCATGTCAAAGTGAGCTCTGTTTTTTTAGAAAATGGAGATGCTTACGCATTTGTTTCTTCACCGATTGGAAATGAAGATTTTGTTGAAAAAAATGAGGAAAGGTTTGACAGGAATGCAGTTTTAAGTAAACAAGAATTATTAGATAAAATAGTCAAGCAATATGAGTATTTTGACCTAAACCCTATAGAATCATTTGAATACATTCGTCAGCAAGTGACACCAGAAATGATGGAAAAAGTATTGAGAAACTTTACAAGGGCTTTTTGGAGAACCCGTGATGCACGAATACAAAGAAACACAGTTCATTTTGATCTTCTTTTTCAATTGCCAGGTTATCATCTTGATGATGCTCGACAAAAGGTTGGAGATGTTTTTGGTGGAATCACAACAGAACAAAGTATAGAGAGTTTAAAGGACTCTTTAGCTCAACTATTAATAGGTAAGCTTCATGAAAAATTAAGAAATTTTTTTGTTTATGAGGAAGGTGAATCAGAAGATATTATAAATGATATTTTTGGAGTCGAACAAGATATTGTTGGTATAGAACAAGCGTTAGTTTATCATTTTTCAAATAATTTTCAGCAAATGCAGAAGATAAATCAAAAAACTAATAGTTGGAAAGAAGAGGTTTATGAGCTAGCTGAACGTTATTATGACATTTTAGTTGAGTGGGAAAAATCAAAAGAAGAGGAGCGTAGTATAGTAAAAGATCATGTTGTTTTTAATGAAATAAAAAATGGAATTTTATTAGATGAAGTTTATTCATTTGTGAGGTGGTTATTCCCACGTATATATAATGTTCCTCGTTTGAAGGATATTGATAAGCCGATTATTACAGTTCTTAGCGGCCCACCAGCATCAGGAAAAGAAACATTAGTAGAACTTATTTCAAAAAAATTGTCAATTCCAACTTATTTTTCTACAAAAGTGGGCGCTCGGGCTGTTACTCGAAAAGCTTTGGAGTGGGTTTTAGGAGCTTCTAAAGCTAAGAAAATTTTTCCAGAAGTGATGCAACATTCTTTTGAAGGAAAGGATATAGAATCTTTTTACGCACATAGCCTAACAGCGATGATATCTCTTGAAAGCAATTTAAAACGATTACTTAAAGAAAATACTTCGGCTGTCATTGAGGGGGTTGCTTTGGTTCCAGGGTTTTTATCAGAAGAGTATTTTGAAAAAGCTAATATTGTTTGGATTAATTTAGATGTTCGTAATCAGCTTGTTCATAAGCAACGTTTTGAAGGGATTTCGGACCTTGCAACAAGGAAAAAATATATTTTTTACAAAGATCGTATTTTTGAAATTAATAATTTATTAAGGGATCTTGCTGAACGTAGTGGATTTATAAATGTGGATAATACACAGGGTTTACACAATGCTGTAAATATTATTGAATCGAGGATCGTTGGTCCTTATGCGGATCGTGGTTTACCTATTTATGATAAAGTACGGGATGAAATGAAAGAAGAATTAATGAAAAGAAGGCAGTTTTTAGCAAAAAATTTATATATGGCAAAGGATAAGGGGGGAGAAAGTTCTAGTCCTGTATCAAAGGAAACATTAAATTTGTTATTTAAAGATAGTGCCCAACGGCAAGAAGTTGAATTAGAAATTGGAAAGATTATGGATGCTTATAAAGAAATCCATGTAGAAGTTTTTTCTGATGGATTATGGGTGAGTTGGTTTGAACTTCCATATGATGAGAAAATTTTAGGTTTTTTGGAAGAGATTTCTAAGAACAAAATACGTGTAAAGGTTATTCGAAATTTTATTGGTGTTCAAGGTGGAAATCAAATTAGCGAAGAGTCTTTAGATTATCAATCAAATATTCGTCAATACCTTTCATTAGTTAATAAATTTCATAAAGAACATGCCGCGGTGACACAAGAAATTGGTAATATGCCATTGAAGTACCAAGAGAAAATTGTGTTAGATATAGAGTGGCGGTTGCAGAGCTTGTTTATGTTAGCTGAGAAAATTATTAAAATTCAGTCAGAAAAAGATAGTACTGAAAAGACAGGAGATATAGATAATTTATTTCAAAATTTAAATATAGTTATTAAGGGAAGCCAGAATGTAGGAGGAATTCGTGAGAAATTTAATGAAGTATTAAATGAAATTCATAAATTTGCTCTATATCCTCAAATTATAAATGTGAATAATCAGGATCAAAATGAATTTTTACATAAGTCTGTGCGTGAACGAGGAGGCTTTTTGATTAATGCTGTTAGTTTAGATGAAAGTGGACAAAGGATTAATTTAAATGCGAATGATATCCCTAAAATACAATTTATAGGGGATGACCATATATCAGGTGGAATATCTAAAGAGATATTGTTTTTAATCAAGGGGCTTTTAACAGCAAAAGCAGATGACAGGTTTTATAACTTTGTTCAAATTTATCAATCAGGACAGTCGGTGTTTATGTATTTTAGTTTTGGAGCTCTTCATGCGGGAAGTATTCGTTTATATTTGGCAGATCCGGAAGAAGGAGGGCAAATTAGTTTTCAGTGGAGAGAAGGAGAACAGGATATTGGAAATAAACGAGGGATTATTCTTGTGGAGCGTTTTATTAGGGAACAATTAGGGTTTTTAACTGATATTACTGTAGATGGGCAGGGAGTAAATGCTGTCTTTAATAAGAATACAAAAGCGCAATCAAAATTTAGAATTATTAGTATGGCATCTCGATTAATGATTTTTTTTACCGGATTAAAAAATTTTGCCATGCAGTATGATAAACAAGAAAATATGATGAATCGTTTGTTGCCAGCAGATCAGGATAGACTTTTGAATCAGTTTTTGACTTATGCAAAAATTAATGAGCGGGGGTTTCCTGAAGACTTGTTATATGGGGCACAAGAAGAAAGAGCCCGGCTTTTAATTAATATTCGAGAGCAGCAGACTATAGTTAATAGCATTTTAAATAAAAGGCTAGACAGTTTGGGATTACCAATGTTTGATCTAGAGGAAGGTGATACTTTAGGACGTTATTTAATTAATAAATTATATGTTCAGCCTATACTAAAGGAAGAAGAACAAGGAATTCTTATTTATGAAAAAGGCAGTTTGAGGCGTAAAACCTATGATAAAGATTTAGTTAAAACATATCCTCATGATTCAACCTTGTGGATTAAAGGGGTTGCGATCCCAGCAATCAGTTCATCTTATGGGGTGGCGACAGGAAAGTTAACTTTTTATGAAAAAGATATGGTTTTTGATAGAACTATGATTATGTCCAGTGAGTTTATGCGACCGGATATGGTAGAAGATGCTAAATTTTCTGGAGGTGTGCTTACGACAAAAGATAGTCCACTTAATCATGCACAAATTAATTTAAGAGAGTCTAGATTGCCAAGTATTATCGGTCGGGAAGATGAGCAGTATTTTTGGTCATCTGATAAGAATGGAAAATATCTAAGTGTAATGTATCGTGAGCCGACACAATCCAGGGGTCATTTGAAGATTGATTATAATCAAAGAGTAAGAAGGTTGAAAGTTTACGAAGGAGATGTGGTTCGTTTAGTATCAAAGGGAAAAAATAACTGGCTAATGGTTCCAGGAGCTTCAGTAGACAAAAAGAAGGATAAAAGAAAACATATTAGAAGAGTTTATGATTTATTGGTTAAGAAAGATTTTTATGATGAATTGATTTTTTATATTAAGAAGATTCGAGATAAAGAAGACCAGAAGTTTCTTATTCAATTTATTCTTCAAGAGGTTTTGGTTACAGGAACGGTTAATAATAAAGATGAAAGCATTAATTTAGTTTTAAGTATTCTGAAAAACTTTTCTGAATTTAACCTAGAGCTCAGAAAGCATATGGGCGAGGTTTTTAAAATTAAAGTTAGCGATTACAGAGAAAAAATTCAGAATTTGATGGTTCAGATTTCAGAGGTTCAAGAAGACTATAGAGAATTTTTATTTTGGTTTAATCAGGCGCTAATGGTTTTAAAGGAGTATGAGGGTTACTATCACTTGGCAAAAAACTTATCGCTGGATATTGAGACTTTAAATGATTTCAAGTTAACTTTACAAGGGTTGTACTCTGAAAAGGTCCCTGTTTTTAGAATGAAGGCTTTGGAAAAGGTGTTACAACTAGAAAGAAATATCGATCAAGTGAGGATAGAGGATTTTGGAATGGTCTTACGAATTATTGATTCTGCCAAAGCACTTCAAGTTCAAAATCAGGAGGGATATAGAAAAGCGGTTGAGGATTTGGAAAGAAAAATTGTATTGGAGCAGAAAAAATATAGGCATAAGTTTGTTATTAATTTGAATGATTCAGGAAGTTACTTGCGTCCATTTATTGGGGGAAAAGCTGCTGAGGAAGGAGAGTTGATGAACATGGTGGAAGCAATTGATCAAGAAAAAGGGATTTTATCAAAGGATCAAATTCCAGCAGGGTTTACTATAACAGCATATGGTATTGAAAAATTATTAAAAGAAAATGCGTGGAGTATTGCGAATATAGAAAAAATAGTAAAGGATGATAGTTTAAATTTAAATGAAAAAATTAAAACTGTTGAGGAAGCTTTGGTTGAGAATACACAAATCCCTAAGGCATTGGAATCAGTAATTATTGATGAATTGAGAGCCATAGGGAGTCCACAATTTGTTCTTGTTCGATCTTCCTCAATACATGAAGATACCAAAGAAACAGCTATGGCAGGGCGTTTTGAATCTTTTTCTTATGTCGAAGGAATAGAGCAAATTAAATATGCAATGTTATCATCTTTAGCTCACTATTGGTCTGTCATAGGTCGGATTGATGCGGAGCAACCGATGTTAATTCAGGAACAAATTCCAGCTGACGCAGCAGCAATAGGTTTTTCTATAAATATTAATAATCAACGTTGGCATGAAGCCGTTGTAAGTGCGGGTTTTGGTATGGGTGAAGGGCTTGTTTCAGGGAAAGTAGAGTCTGATTTGTATAAATGGGATAAAAGAACTATGGTTCAAACAAAAGAGACAGTTCGTCCAAAATATCACCGCATTGTTTTTGACGATGAAAGCAAGTCTGTGTTTCGAGAAGGTATTCCTAGTTTAGAAGGTTTGAACGCGGTTCTTACTAAAGAGCATCAAAAAGAAATTACGCAGGCTTTAAGTTTATTTGAGGAATTTTTTGGGTATCCAGTTGATATTGAAGTGGTTATTCACAATGGAAAAATTTATTATGTTCAGGTGAGGCCAGTTACAGGGATTCCATTTAATCTTGATCAGTTGGAAATAAAAAAAATATTGAAAAAAAATATATCAGAGGGGAAGGACACAGTTTCAAGCCCTATATCACAAGTATCTTCTAAAATTAAAAATCTTCGTTCTATTTTAGGGAAGAAATTTCAAAAGGATACGATAACATTTAATAAAATTTCTGATAAACAACTAGCAGGCCTTCTTTTAAAATATAAAGATAATTTAAAGGAAACTCGAGATGCCTTGATTAAATTAAAAAAAATACAGTATGATTTGCTTGTTCGTTTATCACGTTTAGAAGGATATCACTATGATCCGGCACGGAAGCGTCTTCTTGAAATGATCTATTCTCACGGAGACTCATTTGATTCGCAGGTAGCTTTGGGAGCGCTTAAAAGATTATTTTTACCTGAGATTATTAATACGATTAAGGGTGTTTTAAAGGAGGATTTGGATATTCTTTCAGATAAGGTGGATAAGGTTTTAGGGAAAGAGTCTTCAGCTGATGAGGTGATGGCGAAAGTACACCAGTTGATGGAATCAGTAGAAGCGAATGATAAAGAACAAGAAAAGAATAGGATTGAAGGAATTATGATTCGGTGGGAGGCGCAATTAAAAGAGGAGATTGATCAATACGCGGAAGATTATGTCGCATGGAGGAAATTAGAAGGAAGGGAGAAAAGCTTATTATATCAGGATGAAAGTCTTCAAGGGGTTCGATTATATATTACAGAACAGAGTTTGCATAAAATTGTGCGGTGGTTATTTCCAAGAGTTTATGATGCTCCCCATTTAAAGGATTTAGATAAACCAACCATTATTTTAGTGGCAGGGACATCTGGAACAGGAAAATCCACTATTTCACAAAATTTGGTTAATACTTTGGGTATTCCAACATATTTTTCAACAGATGTGGTTGGGCGACAAGGGGTTCGAGAGGTTTATGAATGGCTTCTGGGAAAAAACAAATCCAGGGAGGTGTTTCCAGAGGTGTATGGCTCTTCTTTTGACCAGCCAACGTTAAATTGGTACTACGGTCATTCGTTATTAACTATCCAGGGTGTTGAAGGGGTTCTTGATCAGTTGATCAAGGATAATAAATCTGCCATTATTGAAGGGGTACCTCTTATCCCAGGGCTTTTGCCGGAAGAGTATTTTGAGCGGGCTAATATTGTTTGGATGGTATCGAGTATTTCTGATAAAGAAGAGCATTTTAATCGTTATGCAGGGCGTGATGCAGTCGGTGTTGATCGTGGGGGAGCCCAAAGATATCGAGATAAGTTTAAGCCTATTCGAAATATCCATGATCGGTTAGTTGAAATGGCTAATAGGAATAATAGCTTCATCATTGATAATAAGGATTTGTCCAATTCACTAAAAGTAGCTTATGAGCGGGCAGCAGATCCTTTTGCTGATCGAGGATTTTTTGTGATTGATCGTATTCGTAATCGTGTGGAGGTGGATTTGAATAAACGTAGAAATTTTTTGCGTAGGGAGATGTTGTCTGAAAAAATTGATCTGCAAAAAGATTCTTTAAAGCTGGATTCATTAGATACCTACTATCGTCAATACGCTTATGCAACATCATCAAAAGAAAAAATTAAAGCTTTACGCTCTATAGCAGATACGTTAATAAGGATTCATAAAATAAAGGGGGTTGCTTTTGATTTAGGAGGGGTGCTTTTACTGGGACATAATAAAATAGTGGTTAAGGAGTTTGTTGAAGAAAAATTAGGTCTCACCCTTAGTGATGAGGAGGTTGAAAAAATACATCGTAATATTTATAAATCCGAACCAGTAGATAATATAAATTATTCAGCTTTGAAAATTGGAAGGGCAACAGAAGAACAGTTTGCGGCGCATGCATTAAGTGAATTTAATAAGGTTTTGGAAGTAAATAAAAGATATCCAGTTAATGTAGAAGAGTATACACAGATATTTTTAGATTTTTATTATGATCATTATGAAATTGTAGAAGAGAATTTTGAAATTATCAAAGCATTGATCGAAGCAGATGTTAAAATTTATGGGTTGACGAATAATTTTTGGGGGAAATTATCATTTTTGCAGGAAAAATTTCCTGTTTTAAAAATTTTAAAAATGATTGTTTCTCAGGATGTAGGAGTAAGTAAACCTGGGAAGGGAATTTATTCAAAATTGGTTGATATGCTTGGATCAGCAGAAGTTCTTTTTTTTGATGATAAAATAAAAAATACAAGGGCTTGGTTTGAAAATTTTGATGGTTATGGCATTGTTTATGATGCAAATACTAGTGCTTTATTAGAAAATGTTCCTGAAATAAGGGAGTTTTTTGATAAGAAAATGTTGGAAAATTTTATTCAGATGTTGGAAGAAATTCAAAATGAAGAAACTAAAGCCTCTCAAGCGGTGGTTCAAGTATCTAATAAATTGCTTGTTGAGATGAGGGGGATGGTTTCATCTTCTTCGTTAGGGAAGCAGGTTCAAGGAGGTATTAATTTTAATACTGATTTAATTGATTGGCAGATCAAGCGAGATGGAAATGGCGTGCCATTGCCGATGAATCTACAGTCCATTGAATATATGCAGATTGATGGATTTGTTCCAGTGATTATTAATGTGACGCCTGTTTCACTTCCAATTTTTTTGGGGTTAAATAATGTAGATTGTCCAGATGATGGATCAAAAAATACAAATTGTCTAGATGGTATTGATCCAGTCGCTAAACTAGATGAAGAAGTTCTCTTATAGGTTTTTCAGAAAGGTTTTTCTGTAGCAACCAGTTGCAAAATTCGTCTGATTGGGGCAGCCATTTAATAGCTCTGTTTTGGGGTTGATGCCCAAACAGGGTTATTTTTATAAAAATTAGATATTATCTTGTTTCATATGTGCGCATTAGTGGGCGCGTCGAAAAGAGACCTTTATCGACCTAAAGCACATTCATACGATAAACTCAATCTTTTTTTTAAAAAAGATCAACAGGAGAAACGGGCTATGGGTACTGTGCAAAACTCGCTGAAAATGATGCTGGGCGCATCGCTACTATTAATATTGCTCGTAACAACAATTCAGGCCGATACTGGTGATATTCAAAGAAAAAAAGCTGCGCGTGATGCCATGCTCGGGCCGTTGATTGGATGCCATAAAAATCTTTCAGCAACAACTGCGCACAGCAAAGACGCAAGAAGAACGCGCTGCCCTGCAAAAAACCTTCACGGAACAGCACACGTGCTGCCCAGAAATTACGCAGTAACAACAAAGGAGAAACCTCAATGAGCAATAAGAATAATGTACCAGAAAAATAAAGTAGGTTTTCTAAAATTAAGAAATTAATAAAAAATGGTACATTAATGTAACAAGAAATATTATTTTTGATTGGGAGCGTGGAGTTAAAAAGCCTGGAGTACCCGTTTTACGTTTGCTAAGTAGGGTCTGCTGAAAAAAGGCAATTTTTACAAAAAAGTTAAGTTTCTCGTCGACAGATAGAAGGAAATAGTGTAAAATACATGGTAAAAGTAGATCAGAAGTGCGCGGGAAATAGATAAAAGGGTTAAAAAGGCGTGCATTTATAAAAAGGAGTGCCCATGTATCGAGGAAAAGATCGAGAGGAAATATATTTATTTAAAGAACT
>UOGJ01000136.1_pt1 | contig 29347 bp, 29 predicted proteins | sample 1989031 | NCBI WGS metagenome assembly UOGJ01 (sample SAMEA4712195, study PRJEB27164) | hydrothermal vent metagenome | biome: marine basaltic hydrothermal vent biome; feature: marine hydrothermal vent; material: mineral | place: Pacific Ocean | collected 2011-06-14/2011-07-23 | depth 1719 m | reverse complement strand
TTATGAAAAATATGTTTTTAATGCCGTTACTCGTATTGTGAGTGTGTCAGAAGAGGACAAGGAACGCATCATAAATGATTTTAAAATTTCCAAAGCAAAAATAGTTGTTATTAGTAATGGTGTAGATATTGATTATTTTAATGGTTCGTTATCTTTTGTTGAAAAAGAAAAAGAAATTGTTTTTACTGGAAGTATGTATGCCTATCCTAATCAACAGGGACTTTCGTTTTTTATGAAAGAAGTTTTTCCAATATTATTAAAGCAATATAAAAATATAAAATTCCATATTGTGGGAGATAATCCCTCTGAACAAATTAAAAGTTATCATGATAATAAAAATGTATTTGTAACAGGAAAAGTTAAAGATGTGCGCCCTTATTTAAGACGCTCGGCCATTGCGATAGTTCCCCTATTTATTGGAGGCGGATCACGCCTTAAAATATTAGAAGCCCTTTCCATGGGAATACCTGTTGTTTCTACATCTATTGGATGCGAAGGGTTGCATCTTCAAAATAATAAAAACATACTTATAGCTGATACTAAGGAAGAATTTATTGAAAGTATTCAAAAATTATTTAGTTTTGGTAGATTTTATGAAAAAATTATAACAAACGGTCAGGAATTAGCACAAAATTTATATAATTGGGATTCGATTGCTAATAACTTAAATGCTCTTTTAATCGAGGAGATGAGAAAATAATTTTGAGAGGATTGGATCAATGAAAAAATATAGATTTAAAACATTGCTGTTAACATTATTAATAGGTGTGTTTGGAATAGTTAAGTTTATTCCCATATGTAATGGCGCAGAAGTAACCGTACAAAAAAATAAACAAGGAAATTGGGAGTTGTTAGTTGATAAAGAACCTTATTTTATTAAAGGAATTTCTTATACAGTATCAAAGGTAGGTGAAAGCCCTGAGGCAGGATATGCATGGAATGATTGGGCTTTTTCTGATGTTAATAAAAACGGAAAAATTGATGGTCCTTATGATTCATGGGTTGATGTCAATGATAATAATCGACAAGATGCTTCTGAACCGATTGTCGGAGACTTTCAATTGATGAAAGAGATGGGGGTTAATACACTTCGATGGTATCACAATAGTTACCGTGAACAAAAAGCAAACAAAGAATTACTGCGTGATTTATATAGTTCCTACGGTATTCGTACTGCGGTTGGTGATTTTTTAGGGGCTTATACGATTGGATCAGGGGCTTTATGGCAGGAAGGAACTGATTATCGAAATATTGATCAACAAAACAGAATGCTTGAAAGTGTTAAAAAAATGGTCATTGAGCATAAAGATGAGCCTTATTTACTTTTCTGGATTCTTGGTAATGAAAATAACCTTCATTTTACACAAACAAATGCGGGAAAATATCCTGAAGCTTACGCTAAATTTTTAAATAAAGCAGCCGATTTAATTCATCAATTAGATGGCCAGCATCCCGTCGCTTTGGTTAATGGTGATGATAAGTTAGTAAAATATTATGGTAAATTTGCAAAAAATATTGATATTTTCGGAACAAATGCTTATCGAGGAGCAGATGGTTTTGGAGATTTATGGGAAAATGTAAAAAAGAATTACGATAAACCTGTTCTTATAACAGAGTATGGTTTTAATAAAGGGATTTATGAAGAAAAAGCTCTTAAATATCATAGAGGGTGTTGGCTTGATATTGTAAAAAATAAAAGCAATATAACTGGATCTGGCAATTCGATAGGAGGCATGGTTTTCGAATGGTTAGATAGATGGTGGACTGCTGGTGATCCCAAACATCATGCTCCTATTGATATTTCTACTGAAATGGGTCCGTATTCATGGGATCAAGAATATATTGGAATAACAACTCAAGGGGATGGAAGTCAAAGTCCTTTTTTAAGAAAATTCAGAAAAACGTATTTTTTGTATAAAAATGAATTATGGTCAAATTTATAATTATACCAATTCCATTAAATAAAGTACTCAATTAAAAAGCTTATTTGCTCGTAAAATCGTCGAGACAAATAAAATTAAATCAGGAATTAATTAGTGGAATTGGTATTATAATAATTTAGTTGGATTTGAGGGAACAAAATGCATTGGTAGTATTTCTATCTTCAATTAGGAAGAGATAAAAGAAATAAATTAACAAGCTTTGCTTGATTTTATTTATGAGTGTGGTAAAAATATTTAAAGAAATGATATATTACTTTTAAAAAGGGGTTAAATATGAAGCTTAATTCATCAGGAAAAACTGCTACTATATTTTTAGTTATTTTTAGTGTTTTATTGATTTCAATGACAGCCATCTCTGTTTTTATTTTTCAAAAAGAGAAAGAAATGAGAATTGAATCGGAAGGTGATTTAGAGAAAAAACGCTCAGAGGTTATTGAACTTAAGACGGAAATGCGTGAAGTAAAGCGAAAAAATTTTCTTTTGCAAGAAAAAAATAAAGAGGCTGATGAACGTGTTAATAGTTTAATGGATGAGGTTGAATTAGAAAAAGGCTTGAAGGAAGAAGTAAAACAGGAGAATGTTGCATTAGAAGAGAAGGTAGAAATGTTTATAATTGCACGGAAGAAATTAGATGAAAAAATTAAAAAAAAGAAAGAAGATTCTCAAAAGAAGGTAGCGGAATTTAAGACATTACTGCAAGCAGAAGCTGAACGCTTAAAGGAAATTGAATCATTGAAAAAGGTAAATAAAGAATTGGAGCAAAAAAATAAGGATTTGCAAGGACAGGTAACAAAAATTTTGGAGGAGGGAAAACTTTTAAAAGAAGACAATAAAGGTTCAGAGGTTATTAAAGAAATGGGAGAAGTAAAAAAAAAAGTAAAAAATAAAGTTGAGTTGGAACCCATCATTGTTACCCCTGCATCCGGCAAAATAGCAAAGGATAATAAAGAAAAAAAAAGTGTACAGGAGGAGGTTGCGCAGACTGTAGCCAATTCGATGAAAGGGCGTATTATTAGTGTTGATCGAGAAACAGAGTTTGTTATTGTTGATTTAGGAAAAAAAAGTGGCATAAAAATGGGACAAGTTATGTCTGTTTACCGAGGGAAGGAATATTTAGGAGATATTAAAATTACACGAATTCAGCCAAAAATGTCCGCGGCTGATTTAATCCCGCCATTTTCCAGCCGTATTGTTCATAAAAATGATCAAGTTGTTGTTAAGTAATGATTCTCACCGTTAAACCTTCATTATTTTTAAAAGATAAAGTAGCCCTTCCGGCGTCTAAGTCCTATTCTATTCGCGCATTTATGATTGCGGCTTGTGGTGGCCAGTCTATTATTATTGATCCTTCTGATTGTGATGATGCCAAAGTGGCTATGCGAACCGCTAAGGCTTTGGGTGCTAAAGTTAAGTGTATTGAGCATAATAGTTGGGAGGTTCACGGAGCTTCTTCAGCGCGTATGGCGCAGGTGATTGATGTGCAGGAGTCTGGCACAGTGTTACGTTTTATTTTACCTTTATTAGCCTTGCGAGGGGAAAAGGTTAAGGTGACGGGGCAGGGAACGCTTCTGGGACGTCCGAATTTATTTCTTACAGAAGCACTCCGTAAGATGGGCGTGGATATTGTGGGAAAGGGAAAAAATGAAAGTGTGCCGATCAATATCAATTCCGGTATTTTGCAAGGGGGAAAAATTCGAATAGACGGAGGACTTAGTTCACAGTTTATTTCTGCATTACTTATTACTTGTCCGCAACTCAAAGAAGATACACAGTTGTTGTTAACGGGAAAGAGTTTGGTCTCCACGGATTATATTATGATGACCCAACAGATATTGCATAAAAGTGGTGTGGATATTCAGCAAAAAAATGCGCGTAAATATTTAATTACAGGAAATCAAAAGTTCAAGGGTTTACGTAAATTTACTGTGCCTTCGGATTATGGATTAGCAGCGTTTTTGATGGGGGCGGCAGTACTTAATAAATCGGATGTTGTTTTAACAGGATGGTTAAAAGATGATTTGATTCAGGCTGATGGGCATATTCTTCCTTTATTAGAGAAGATGGGTGTGAAATTTCAAAAGACTTCAAAATCTATTAAAATTAAAGGTCCGCAAGTATTAAAAGGGGGAGTTTTTTCTTTGAAAGATTGTCCGGATTTAGTGCCTATTATGTCTATTTTAGCCCTTTTTTCGAAGGGAAAGACAAAGTTAACGCATATTAAACACGCACGAGTAAAAGAATCTGACAGGATCAGTGACTTAAGGGAAGAATTGTTGAAAGTGGGCGCTAAGGTTGAGGAAACAGAGGATACATTAATTATTGATCCACAAGAAGATTATCGTAAAGACTGTTTATTGAATCCACACCATGATCATCGTTTAGCCATGGCTTTTTGTGTTTTAGGCACAAAAGTTGGTGTATGCGTAAAAGATATTGAATGTAGCGCAAAATCGTACCCTGGATTTGTGAAGGATTTTAAGGCCATGGGAGTGAATATGATGAAGAAATAAACTTTTTATTATCCAATTGACATCAATTTCTTTTTTAGTTAAGATACCACAAATTTCAACAAGCATTTAACCTCAATAAAATATATATGTTACAGAAAATTTTTAAAATGTTACGCAAGGCCTTAAATTATGTGTTAGGGCTTTTTTCTAATGATATTGGGATTGATTTAGGAACAGCGACTACCCTTGTATTTGTTAAGGGAGAAGGGGTTGTATTGTGTGAACCTTCCGTTGTTGCTATTGAAAAAGATACAAATCGTGTGGTTGCTGTGGGCGAAGAGGCAAAAAAGATGCTTGGCCGTACGCCAGGTAATATTGTGGCTATCCGTCCTATGAAAGACGGGGTTATTTCTGATTTTGAAATTACAGAAGCGATGTTGAAATATTTTATTCGTAAGGTTCATGGCAGGCAAAAGTTGTTAAGTCCGGCTATGGTTATTGCGATTCCTTCTGGAATTACAGCGGTCGAAAAAAGAGCTGTCCGTGATTCGGCAGAGCGTGCTGGCGCGCGATCTGTTGAGTTAATTGAAGAACCAAAAGCAGCGGCAGTAGGGGTAGGTCTACCTGTTGAAGAAGCGGCTGGAAATATGATTGTTGATGTGGGTGGTGGAACGACAGAGTTTGCTGTTATTTCGTTAGGGGGTTTGGTCTATGCCAAATCTATCCGTATTGCCGGAGATGAAATGGACTCTTCAATTACTGAATATTTACGTAAGACATATAATTTAATGATTGGCGAACGTACGGCTGAAGAAATTAAAATTCGTATTGGTTCAGCGTATCCTTTAGAAGAAGAACTAAATATGGATGTGCGTGGCCGGGATTTAATTTCAGGGTTGCCGAAAACAATATCAATTGCCTCGGTTGAAATTCGTGAAGCATTGCATGACCCTGTTCAAGCCATTGTGGATGCTTCCAAATCGACACTGGAGCAAACACCTCCAGAGTTAGCGGCGGATTTAATTGATCGTGGGATTGTAATGGCAGGGGGAGGTTCTTTATTGCGTGGGTTGGATAAACGTATTGCCGAAGAAACAGGTCTGCCAGTCCATATCGCGGATGATCCTCTCACAGCGGTTGTATTAGGAACTGGACAAATGCTTAATATGCCGGCTCGATTACGCCGTCGTATTGTTGTTCCAACAAAGTTGGATTTTTAACGTGTGTTTAAAAATTTTCCTAAGAATTTAATTTATCTTCTTTTAATCTTTCTTCCTTTTTATTTCTTTTTTATCCGTGAACATTCCTTTTCAGGTTTTCGATTTAAATTAATACAAATCATTGAAGGGCCTATTCAATTAATATCTTCTCCATTGATCGAGATTAAAAAGATGTTGTTTTATCAACGTACTTTTCAGGAATACAAGCGTCTTAGTAAAGAAAATAAATTGTTACGCGCGCGATTCGTCGGTATGAAAGAGGTTGTGCGTGAAAATGCGCGCTTGGAAAAGCTTTTAGCTTTTAAGCGGAATCTTATTTATTCTTCTGTTGCTGCCAGCGTGATTGGTCGGGAACCCTCGCGTTGGAATGCTTCAATTGTCATTGATCGTGGTGAAAATGATGGTATTAAGCAAGGGATGCCGGTTGTCAATGCTTTAGGTGTTGTCGGTAAAGTAGGAGAAGTAAGTCCGAATAAATCTAAAGTAATTTTATTGACAGATCCACAATTTAGTGTGGCTGCTTTGGCTCAGCGCACACGAGAAAGTGGTTTGGTTTCCGGAACTCTTCAAGGAATTTGCCGTATGCGTTATGTTCAGGAAAATGCTCAGGTGAGTATTGGGGATAAGGTGATTACATCTAAATTAAGTTCATCATTTCCAGAAGGTTTGATTGTTGGAGAAATTGTTGATATTTACGAAAGCCCTCGAGGTCCTTCGGTTGAATGTGTTATTAAACCGGCTGTTTCCTTTTCCCAATTGGAAGAAGTCTTAGTTATATTAAAATAATGCGAAAAATTCTTTTTATTATAAGTTGTACATTCATTTTTTTTCTTTTCGAATTTTTAATTTTTAATTTTTTAAATCCAATATTTATGCCTAATTTTTTACTTTTACTTATTGTTTTTTTCACTCTTTCCTGGGGAATCCGATATGGTATTTTAGCAGCGGTTTTAGGCGGCCTGCTTAAGGATGGTTTTAGTGTAGGCACTTTTGGGCTTTATACGATCATATTCGTTATTGTAGCTTATTTAACAACCGTATTAAGTAAATATATTTATCGTAAAGGGTCAGAACCCTTGCGCCTATTACTAGTGTCTGTGATACTTTTAATTAATATTATTTTGCATTGCATTTTGCGTGTGATCTCAGGCGGTGTTGAAATTATGCCGATGATTCAATATGTTTTTTTTCCTGAACTGCTTATGACGTTGCTGACAGCAACATGGACATTTCAATATTTACGAATATGCGTCTTAAAATTATCCGTTTAACAATTATTGGGTTATTTTTATTGGTGACCCTGGATTTGTTTTATGTCCAGGTTATCCGGGGAAAATATTTTTTTAAATTAAGTAAAAATAATAGTATTCGTATCGTTTCTTTAGAAGGGTGGCGTGGGCGTATTAAAGATCGTAATGGTGAAATATTAGCGGACAACCGTACGGCGTACAATGTTATGGTGACCCCGCAAGATATAATCGACATTCAGAAACTATTTCGATTTATTAGTCGAGTGACAGGTGTTAGTCAAAAAAAAATATCCCGGCGTTATCGTCAAAAAAAATTTACACCTTTCACACCCGTGGTTATATTGGAAGACGTTACCCGTCAAACAGCTATTACTATTGAAGAAAATACATATCGGTTCCCAAGTCTTTTTATACAAAAAAGTTTTAAGCGTATTTATCCTCTTGAAGGGAATAGTGCTCATGTTTTGGGTTATGTAGGAAAAATAAGTCAGGCAAAAAAAGAGAAGTTTAAAGAGTATGGTTATTCCCCACAGAGTGTGGTGGGGTATCTTGGTGTGGAGGAATATTATGATCGTTATTTAAAAGGAGAACAAGGTGGTCTTCAAATTGAAGTCAATAGCCGTGGTCAGCAGGTGCGTTTGTTGAGTTTGAAGGAGCCGACAAAGGGTGAGGATATTCAATTAACAATAGATAGCCGTTTGCAAAAAATAGTACAGGAGTTATTGGAAGGAAAACTTGGAGCCGTTGTCGTTATGGATATGGAAAATGGAGAAATTTTGAGCATGGTAAGTTCTCCAACCTATGATCCTAATGTTTTTGTCGATATGCAAAAACGTAAATCAGCTACAAAACTTTTTAAGCAGGCATCATCGCCATTTATGAATAGAGCGATTAAAGGACAGTTCCCTCCTGGATCTGTTTTTAAAGTACCCGTTGCGATAGCGGCATTAGATAGTAAAAAAGTTACCCCTTATACATCTTTTATTTGCCGTGGGTTTTATGAGTTAGGCGGGATTCGATTTGGGTGCACTCATGTGCATAGCGCACAAAATTTAATTGAGTCCTTAGCGCATTCATGTAATATTTATTATTATCGTATTGGTGAAAAGTTAGGGGCTGATAAAATTTATCATTATGCCAGTTTATTAGGTTTGGGTAAGTTAACGGGGGTTGATTTACCTTATGAAAAAGCAGGATTTATCCCTAATCGTCGTAAGGGACTTCTTTCTAGGCGGCAGTGGTATGCAGGGGATACATTAAATTTTTCAATCGGACAGGGAGATGTTTTAACGACGCCATTACAGTTAACCCTTATGATGTCCACCGTTGCTCGGGAGGGCATTGAAGTTCAGCCGCATGTCATTAAAAATATTTCTGGACGCAAGTTGGATCAGTCTTCATTTTTACAACGTATCAAAATAGACAAACATATTTTTCAGGAAATTAAAAAAGGATTACGGGCAACTGTTACAGATTATACAGGAACAGCTCATGCAGTAAATTTAAATGAAATTTATGTAGCCGGCAAGACAGGGACAGCACAAAGTTCAAAAGACAAAGAGCATCATTCTTGGTTTGTTGGTTATGCTAAGGGTGAAGTTCGCAATATTGTCTTTTGTATTTTTCTTGAACATGGCGGCTCAAGTCACAATGCCGTTCTTTTAACGCGACAATTACTATTAAAGATGAAACAGGAAAAAATGTTATGAGAACCATCCCAACCTACGAGGTTGGGATGGTGGAAAATAATGAATAAAAATATTTCTAAAAAAATTTGGCTTTACACGATTGCGATTATGGGCATTGGTTTGGTAGCGTTATACAGTGCCTCTTTTGGGAATGTGCGTGTGCCGCAAAAGATTTTTTATGATCAGCTTGCGTGTGCATTACTAGGTTTAGGGTTGATGTATGGTTTATCTAAGGTTGATTATCGTCGATTTTATGATGCCGCTTATTTATTTTATGCTTTAAATGTTTTTCTTCTAATTTTTGTTCTTGTGGGTGGACGGCATGCGTTAGGTGCTCAGCGTTGGTTGACTATTGGAGGGATAAGTTTTCAGCCATCGGAAATTACAAAGCTAGCGCTAATTCTTATGTTGGGCCGTTATTTTGCGAATCGCCGACCAAGCCTTTCTTTTGATTTTCGTAATCGAGTTTATGTCCTTTTTAGAGATATTATTATTCCTTTTGTTTTGACAAGTATTTCTATGTTGCTTGTTTTCAAACAGCCTGATTTAGGAACATCTTTGCTTCTTCTTGGAATATTTTTAGTGATGCTTTTTGCGAGTGATTTAGAGTATCGTTATTTTTTTGGGATTTTGGGTTTGGGGTTGGCTGTTGTGCCGTTTGCATGGAATGTTTTAAAGTCTTATCAAAAAGATCGGTTATTGGTTTTTCTTAATCCCAATATTGATCCTTTAGGTGCTGGGTATACAATTATTCAGTCCAAAATTGCTATTGGTTCAGGGCAAGTATTCGGGAAGGGGTGGCTATCAGGAACACAAAATCAATTGAATTTTTTACCGGAACGGCATACAGATTTTATTTTTTCGGTTATTGGGGAGGAATGGGGATTATTAGGAACGTGTATTTTAGTTTTATTTTATTTTTTATTAATCAATACGAGTTTAAATATCGCTGTTCAAATTAAAGACAAATTTGGAATGCTTGTAACCGTGGGGATTGTTTCCATTTTAACTTTACAGGTTATTATTAATATTGGTATGGTTATGGGCATGTTCCCTATTGTTGGTTTAACTCTGCCTTTTGTAAGTTATGGTCGTTCTTCATTTCTTATTTTTGCCATCATGATGGGATTTCTTCTTAACCTTAGCCGTAAGCGGAAGATATTTTAGATGTTTTTGATAAAGTATATATTTGACATGCATATGCATGTCAAATATAATTAAAGTAAAAGGAGATGGGATATGCGGACAACTATTGAAATACCTAATGAGCTGCATCAGAAACTAATGACCGAGGCTATGGTTCGTCATATGAAGGGGTTTTCGGGAATTATTCGAGAGGCATTAGTTCAGTATTTTCAGTCAGAAGATGGAAAACGTAAGAAAATTGTTAAACAGCTTAAAGGATGTTTGACAAAAAAAGAATACAAGACAACTTTGGAGGATTTTAAAGAGGGGAGGAGTAATTGGCGGATATAGTTTTGGTGGACACATGTGTTTTATTTGATTTTATGGGGGGAAAAGATGATGGGGATGTTTTTGAAAAAATTCTTTTGGACGCAAGGGTGGGGATTTCCGTTATTACGGTTTATGAATTGTTAAGAGGGGTAAGGTTTTCTAAGCATCGATTACAACGTGAGCAGCTTATTGGATTGTGTAAAGTTTTTGATATAACTTTGACCATTTCACGTAAGGCATCAGAAATTTATACTGATCTTAAACAAAATGGACGGTTGGTTTCTAATGAAGATATTTTGATCGGAGCCACGGCTATTTATTGGAAACATCCTATTTACACATTAAATAAAAAAGATTTTAAAAGAATTGAGGGAATTGATTTTTACGAGATTTAGTGAGATTTATAAACGTTCTCATGGTACATTACTTCCATGAAAGATTTGAAAAAAATAACACGTAAGCAGCTTGGAGAATTATTGATTGAGCGGGGAATTATTACGCACGAGCAGCTTAATGCGGCATTAGCTTATCAGAAAGAAAATCAAGAAAAGTTGGTTGGTGAAATTTTGGTGGAAATGCAATTTGCCACGGAAAAGGATATTGCGCAAGCGTTGATTTCACAATATAATTTACCTTATCTTCCTATTGAAAATTATGATATCGCTGAAGATATTATTCAAATGATTCCAAAAGAACTGTGTCAGCAGTTGACTATTATTCCTATTGATAAAATCGGAAAAAACCTAACGTTGGCTATGGCTAATCCTCTTAATGGTTATGCTATTAAGCAGGTACAGGAAATGACAGAATGCATTGTTCAGGTATTTGTCAGTACGACTTCCGAAATTAAAAAATCTATTAATAAGTATTATTTATCCGCATAATGGCCACACAAAGTCAAATGCAAAATTTTCCATTTTTAACGCTTTCTCGTCTAAAAATTGATAAAAAAATAATTGAAGCTTTTTCAAAAGAAATCGTCAATAAATATAAATTTATTCCTATTTCTCTTCTTGGAGATCAATTAACGGTGGCGATGGCTGATCCACAGAATGTTTTGGCTGTTGATAATATTAAGGCCTCAACGGAATATACAATTAGTTTGGTGGTTGGTCAACTTAAGGATATAGAAAATGTTATTAGAGAAAATTATGTAGAAATTAAGGATGAAAAAAAATCTGAAGATATTTTTAATGCGATTATTAAAGATATTAAAGATACAGAAGATTTGGAATTGGTCCAGGAGGCTTTTTCTTCTCGTGGAGAATTGGTCGAAGAGCTGAAAGATGAGGCGCCTATTATTAAGTTAACAGAGTCTATTATTCAGCAAGCCGTTGCAGCTAAAGCAAGTGATATTTTTATTGAGCCGCTTGAGAGTGCAGTGCGGGTACGGTATCGTATTGATGGAGTCATTCGAGAGATTGATCGGATGGATAAAGTTCTTCATTTTCCAATCATTTCGCGTATTAAGGTTATTTCTAATTTGGATATCTCTGAACATCGTTTACCGCAGGATGGACGGTTTAAAACGGTTTCGGCGGATGGTAAGGCTGTGGATTTTCGTGTTAATGTTTTGCCGACGGCGACGGGGGAAAAAATTGTTTTACGTATTTTGGATCAGGAGGGTTCTGTTTCTGGCATTGATGATTTAGGATTTGAACCGGACTCATTGCGCCGGCTTAAGGGCTGCGTGTTTAAACCGCATGGGCTGCTTCTTACCTGCGGGCCGACAGGAAGCGGAAAGACAACGACGCTTTATTCTATTTTAAAGCATGTCAACTCTGTGGAAAAAAATATTGTGACGGTTGAGGATCCTGTTGAATACCAGTTAAAAGGGGCGAATCAGGTAAATATAAAACCAGCCATGGGTTTAACATTTCCAGCTAGTTTACGTTCCATTTTACGGCAAGATCCGGATATTATTTTAATCGGAGAAATTCGTGATGCCGAGACATTGGACATTGCTGTTAAAGCGGCTTTGACGGGACATCTTGTTTTAAGTTCTCTCCATACAACAACCGCCGCAGGTTCTATTACGCGTATGATAAATATGGGCATTGAGCCATTTTTAATTTGTTCGTCTGTATTAGCTATTGTGGCGCAAAGATTATTGCGTCGTATTTGTGTGCATTGCAAGGAGTCTTATATTGTTCAATCAGAGACGGCTAAGAAAGTAGGTTTAAGTAATATGGTTAAGAGTAATGAAATTGAGTTGTTTAGGGGGAAAGGATGTAAACAATGCTTAAAGACAGGATATAAGGGGCGTATTGGGATTACAGAAATTTTGGTTTTATCTCCTGAAATAAAAGATCTTATTTTATCAAGAGTTGGGGAATCTAAAACTAAAGAAGTGGCACGGAAAGAAGGAATGAAAACAATGCGGGAGGATGGTTTTGCTAAGGCGTTAAAAGGATTAACGTCATTAGAGGAAGTGTTACGCGTAACAGCTCCGGATGACGAATTGTGAAAAAATATTAATATGTCTAAAACACATAAAGAAAAAATTGCCAAACTTTTGATTGCGAAATATGATCTTACGAAGGCAGACGTTGATCAAGCGATTGTTTATCAGAGAGATAAAGGGATTGGTCTCGAAAAAGCTTTGGTAGGTAAGGGGTTTATTCAGGAGGAAGATCTTGTAAGCGTTCTTGTTAAAGAATTAGAGGTTCCTTTTATCAACTTAGAGAGATTCAGAGTGGATCCTTTTTTACAGGAAATTATCCCTGAGCGGTTTGCCCGTCAATATGAAATTATTCCAATTTCTCTTCTTGATTACACTTTAACTATTGCCGTTTCCGATCCATTCAATTTTGTTTTACGAGATGATCTTAAGAGCATTACTGGACGGGATATTGAAATTTCTTTAAGTGTGCCTTCTCAAATTTTCAAGGCTATTGATGGGTATTATGGGATTAAAACAGGGGTAAGTGTTCAGGAGATTAGTCAAGATATTCAAGAGGGGGCTCTTGAAATTGTTAGTGAAGCACAAGAAGATGAGGATATTGATGTCTCGGTTGATGAAAGTGGAACTGCTCCGATTATTCGGATGGTTAACTTGGTCATTAAAGAGGCGTTAAAACAACGGGCATCAGATATTCATATTGAGCCTATGGAGGACTGTGTACGCGTACGTTATCGGATTGATGGTATTTTGCAAACGGTTTTGGATATTCCTAAAGAAAATCAGAAGGCTGTTATTGTACGCATTAAAATTATGTCGCAACTTGATATTACGGCTAATCAGGTTCCGCAAGACGGTCGATTTAAGCTGCGTTTAGGAAATAAAGAAGTGGATTTTCGTATTTCCATTCTTCCGACGACATTTGGACAAAAGGTGGTTATGCGTGTGTTGGATAAAGCGAATTTGTCTGTAGGTTTGGCTGGATTGGGGATTTCCAAAAAGGCTTTAGAAGTTCTTGATGATTCTATTCATAAGCCATTTGGGATGGTTATGGTGACGGGACCCACGGGAAGTGGAAAGTCTACAACATTATATTCGATTATTAATGAATTAAATTCGGTGGATAAAAATATTATTACAGTAGAGGATCCTGTTGAGTATCTTGTGGAAGGGTTGACGCAAATTCAAGCACGTCCGGAGATTGGTTTAACTTTTGCTGAAGGATTGCGGGCTATGTTACGGCAGAGTCCAGATATTGTGATGGTTGGAGAAATTCGTGATAATGAAACGGCGGATATTGCGATTAAAGCTTCCTTGACGGGGCAGTTAGTTTTTTCCACACTGCATACGAATGATGCGGCAGGGGCTTTAACACGATTGATAGACATGGGGGTCGAACCCTTTCTTGTGGCTTCGAGTTTGGTTATGATTAGTGCGCAAAGGCTTTGCCGAAAAATATGCCCTCAGTGTAAAGAGGAAATAGAAATTCCTAAGGATGTTTTAGAGCCATTAAATTATGATTTTAAGCCTGGTACAGTTTTTTATGCAGGGAAGGGCTGTCCTCTTTGTCGGGATACGGGGTATCTTGGACGAATGTGTGTGACGGAAGTTCTGGCGATTGATGACGAAATTCGTAATATGTTATTAAAAGGAAAGAGCTCTGATGATATTAAAGAGTATGCACAGAAAGAAAAAGGGATGGCGACATTATGGGAAGATGCCATGTCTAAGTGTTTGGCAGGGTTAACAACATTAGAAGATGTGATCAGAATTACAACGTGTGAATAGTTTTTATTAATGTTAAAAAAATAGATATATTGGTTCAATTTTTTATAATATTGGGTATATTGTTGTAAGAATGTAGCAGTTGTTGTATCTTAAAAAGATTGATTTAAATGCCAACTTTTAAATACGTTGCTAAAAATTTAGAAGCAAAACAGGTTGCCGGAAAAATTTCGGCAGATAGTAAGTCGGCTGTTATTGAAGAACTGCGTAAACGACAGCTAATTATTATTTCTGTTGATAAAGTTAAGGGAGGAAGTCTTGCCACGAAGTCATTGGGCGGCGGAGGCAAAGTTAAGCCGGATGAAGTTGTTATTTTTTCTCGTCAATTAGCCACTATGGTTGATGCTGGGATTCCTATTTTACAAGGGTTAAATGCGTTACAGGAGCAGGTTGTCCATCCGACTTTTAAGAAGGCCTTAACAGCGATTGAAGCAGATATTCAACATGGAAGCAGTCTTTCCGGCGCATTTGCCAAACATTCGAATATTTTTGATACGCTCTTTGTCAATATGGTTAAAGTGGGAGAAACAGGAGGAGTTCTCAGCGCTGTTTTAGATCGTATTTCTTCCTATATGGAAAAAACGCTCAGACTTCAGCGTAAAGTTAAGTCCGCTCTTATTTATCCTGCTGTTGTTATTTCCATGGCTATTATTATTACAATTGTTTTATTGGTTAAGGTTGTTCCTACATTTGCTGGCATTTATGATTCTTTTGACCGTGAACTTCCAGCCATGACACAAGTGCTTATCAATACGAGTGATTTTCTTAAGAAATATCTTTTGTTTATAATTGGTGGTCTGGTGGCATTATTTTTTACTATTCGTAAATGGCATAAGACAGAAAAAGGCGGCATGATTTTAGATGGCGTAACTTTAAGGATGCCTATTTTTGGTGATCTTTTGCGGAAGGTCGCCATTAGTCGTTTTAGCCGGACGCTTGCTACACTGATTCAAAGTGGGGTGCCTATTTTAGAATCATTAGATATTGTTGGTAAAACAATTGGCAATCGTGTTTTAGAAAAGGTTATTGAAGATGTAAAAAATAATGTGCGTGAGGGAGAAAGCTTAGATGAGCCTTTGGCAAAAAGTGGTGTTTTTCCTCCCATGGTAACACGTATGATTGCGATTGGTGAAAAGTCTGGTCAAATGGAAAAAATGTTGTTAAAGATTTCTGAGTTTTATGATGATCAGGTGGATGCTGCAGTAGAAGGATTGACGAGTATTATTGAACCTCTCATTATTGGTGTTTTAGGGGTGATTATTGGATTTATTGTTATTGCTTTATTTTTACCTATTATTAACATTACACAGGTTTTATAAATTATTATGAAAAAACATTTTTTTATTTTTTTATTTATATTTTTTCTTATGGATTTTTCTGTATTTGCTCAAGAGCATTTTATACCTACCGACCGGCTTCTTGAGTTTAGTTTAATGAGTCTAAAAGAAAGCGCGCGTGAAACAGCTTTAAATAATGAAGAACTTTTTTCACAAAGTGAGTTATTAAAGGAAAAAATACAGCACTTGCATGAAGAATTAAATTCTTTAGATAAAAAAAAGCAGAGGTTATTATCTCAAATGAAACAATATGATGGTTTTTTAGCAGGAGAATCGGAACAAGTTTTATCTGTAGAAAATGGGTTGAAGCAATTGCAGGGAAATGTTGTAAGAGTTCAACAGCAGAATAAAATTTTGGAAGATCATGTTAAATTAAAAAAGCAAACCATGAAAAATACTCAAGATAAAATTACTCAAATAGTCCAAGATATTAAAGGGTTTAAATATAAAAAATATGATATTGTAGATATTGATGATAGCGATGTTATTGGGAAGGGATTTATTTTAAAAAGGTCAATAGAAGAGACAAAGGAGGAGCTTTTTAAAATAGAGAAGCAAATCAGTTATTTTGAGCGAAAGCATATGGGGCCTTTAAATACAATTGAAAAATTAAAGCAGAAACACGAAGGGTTGAAAGAACAACAAAATATTTTTCAGGAAGCATTGACGCGTGCAATTAAAGAAGGGCAAAAGATTGAGGGAGAGACAGAATCTGTTGAAGAGCAAAGCGCGCAGCAGGAAAAACAATTAGTATTAGATATTAAGGGATTGCGTGGACGTTATCAGCAATTAACCAAGAATCTTGTTCAGGCTGAAAAAAAATTAAAAGCAAGAAAGTTGAATTTACTTGATGGTGAGGAAAGTGCAGAAAGAGAGCTTCAGGGGAACATTTCTGTTATTAAGGAAGAAAAATTTTCTTTAAAGAAAAAAATTTCGTCATTAAGAAAAACCTTAAGGCAGTTAGAAGAAGATTTGCAATTTTGACATCTGCGTAAACGAGTGTTATACTTGACACAGGAAGCAAAAATTTAATATGTAAAAGGTAAACCATTCGTAAGGGTGGGACACAAAGCTATAGGGTCCCGAATTTTGGAAAGACCAAAATTCTTGGATAGCCAGTTATCATAAAAATGGATAAATACTTAACAATACAATGTGCCTATTCCTTAATACGAGGGGTAGGTTTTTTTATTGTAAAATACATAAGAAAGGAGGTTATGGAAGGAAGTTCTAATATCAAAAGTCGGAAAAAGAATTATATGTAGGGAAGAAATTTAAATGCTGTTATTTTTTTATCTTATTTTTTTCCTGAAAATAGTTTTTCGGCTGATCATTAAAGAGGAGAAATATTATGAAAAAAATAAATAAAAAAGGTTTTACTTTGGTAGAAATTATGATTGTTGTGGCTATTATTGCCTTATTAGCTGCTATCGCGATTCCGAATTTACTTCGTGCTAAAATTTCTGCTAATGATACGCTTGCGCAAACTACTTTGCGTACATTATCAACAGCAGCAGAAACATATACGACAGCGAATAGTGGAAACTATCCAACGGATCAGGCATCTTTAACAACAGCAACTCCACCGTATATGAGTGGGAATTATTGTGGTCAGACAGTTTCCGGGTTTCTTTACGCTTGTACTTCTTCTCCTGGAGCAATGACAGCAGGTGGGTATACTTTTGTAGCAACACCGACAAACGTAGGTGTTTCTGGAACAACGACATACACGATGACAACGGGAGGGATTTTAACTCCGTAATATTGACATTAATTTTGTAAAAATTAAAAAGGGGGGCTTTTAGGAATTGAGCAGGAATAATTTTCTTATAAGCCTCCTTTTTTAGTTAAGGAAAGAAATGGGTATAAAAATTAAAAAATTACGAAATAAACTTAATGCCACTGGGATGACCCTTATTGAAAACCTTATCAGTGTTTTCATTGTGAGCATTGTTTTTTTCTCTTTAACAAAGATGTACTATTTGACAACAGCACATTCTAATATTGCTCGCCATAAAGTAATGGCTGTTAATTTAGCGCAGGCAGCATTAGAAAATTTATTTGATAATGACTATTCCGATATTGTAGTAACCAATTACTCACCGATCCCTTTGGTGCAGGGTGTTACGATTGATATGGGGGAAACAGATGAAAGTTCTGATGATCTGACCGGGACCATGACAACAGAATTAGTAAATTTAAATGGGACAGAAGGATACAAGTTTATTGTTTCGGTGACGTGGAATGACCATTATGGACAAATAACAGAAACAGTGGAAAGTTTAATGACCGATTATGAATAAGACAATAAAATTTGATAAAAATGGAATGACGTTAGTGGAGATTATGGTGGCACTGCCTATTTTTCTTGTCCTTTTGGGAGGTGTTGTTGGGGTCTATTTTACGATGGGGAGGCTGTTTCCTGGAGGTGTGACACAAGTATCTCTTCAATCTTATGGGAGGAGTGGGTTAGACCGAATTGCTAATGATATCCGTTCCGCTGTAAGTGCTGATATAAGTGGAAACACACTATCCCTGACATTAGATCCGAACAATACCTACAATAATTCGGCAGATGATATTTCCGTAGCATATACAGTATCAGGAACAGATATGAGTTATGATTCTGATACGTCCATTTCTGGGAATGAGACCATATTTTTGCAAAATGTGCAGCAAGAAGCTGGGATTTCCTATTTTCAACAGACAGAAAATCTTATTGTGGTGACGTTTAAAGTGGCAAGGACTAATGTTACTTTAGGGACGCAGAGCGCTGTGATGACAACGACTGCGAAAATGAGGAATGTCCAATGAGAAATCAAAAAGGGTCTGTACTTATTATTAGTTTAGTTTTTATCTCAGCACTTGCGGTTTTAGGGGCATCTTTTTTAAAAATATCTATAACAGATGCTAAAAACGCACAAAGACAAATGGACCAGCAAAGGGCTTTTTTTCTATCTGAAGCAGGGATACAGAGGGCATCTTGGCTTATTAAACAGGATTCCGGAGGTTCTTTAAAGGCATATACCTCCGATCCGTATTTGGAAACTTTTCAATTACAGGGAAACGGCGCGGCTTTGAATTCTTTGGAAAGTGAAAATATTAATATTTCAATTCTCTATACAGGGAATGATATTTATCAGGTTGGTGCGACAGCACAGGTTAATGGTGTCACCAAGACATTAAGTGCTTTAAATGAAAGATATTCTCCGGGAAAGGTTTTTGATTACGCTTATTTTATTAATAATTGGGGGTGGTTTTATGCCAGTATTATTACGGCGTATGGGGATGTGCGTTCTAATGGACGTTTTGATTTTAAGTATGGGCCGACGGTTAATAGTGAAATTTATGCCGGATATGAAGTAGGAATTAATGGATCTATTTATGGGTATGGAAGTCAGACAGAATATCAGTATCCTGATTCTGATGGATTGGAGATGCCGAATCTTAATGATTTGTCCTATTATGAAAATGTGGCGACGAGTAAAAGCGGAAGTATTATCATTAATGGGTTGACACTGGTCAATGGTGTTTTAGGGGATGATGGAGGTGAAAATGAAAATCTTGTTTTAATTGGAACAGTGACCGACCCCATTGAGATTAATGGGACGGTGGTTATTAGGGGAGATGTTATTGTTTCAGGATATATCACTGGTCAAGGAACTATTTATGCTGGACGAAATTTATATGTTCCTAATAATGTAATTTATGTTGATGGTCCAGCGACGACAAAGCCGACTTATCCTTCAGGTAGTCCGCCAGATGATTCTGTAATTAAAACATGGGTTACGGATAATAAAGATAAGGATTTAGTTGGGTTTGCCGCGACGGAAAATATTGTATTAGGAGATTATACAAAGTCTAGTAATCAGTGGATTTTTAATTCTTATTTATATGGTATGGGAGATGAGGATGTAGGGGAGGATGGCATCCCAGGGACATCAGATACAGGTGAAGGGGATGGAGTTTTTACGGCACAGTATGAGGATTTGGATGGAGATGGAGTTAAAGACAATAATTATACCTCAGCGACGTTACAAACACAGGTTGCATTGTCTAGTTTTGCGAATTTACCGAGCGGCATGATAAACTATGCCGATATTGCTAATAATTCGGAAACAACACTTCCTGATGGGAATAAAATTATTTCAGGTGTTTATTATACGAATCATGCTATGACAGGGATGTTGGAGGGATCGACAAATGTTCGGGGTTCCATTATTTCGAAAGATGAGGCTATTGGGATTAATGCGATGTTGACATTGGACTATGATTGGCGAATGCATTCGAAATATACAACAGGACAAAATAAGCTGATTGATGTTGGCCTTCCGTTTTCCAAAGAAATTGAAACATTGAGATGGTGGGAGAATTGAAACTGAAAATTATTTTTTTATTTATTACCATTGTCATATTTTCGCCGAGTTATGGATATGCTTTATATAATGATCCAGGATATAATAAGGTTGGAGAAGAAGGCAGTCTTTATAAGCAAGAGGTTTATCGTAGAGATAGAGAAAAATTTTTTAAAGAAAAAAAACGATTGTTGAAAGCGGCTATTCCTCAAAGAGAAAAAAAGAAAGAAACGCTAACGCCCTTCACCTATAACCTTTCTAAAGAACAGCAGATGGAATTTTTGAAAAAAAAGCGTAAGGTTGATACTCTTTCTTCGAAGGAAACCATTCAGCATCCTTTAAAAAAGAAACAGCCCGATAAAAGTATTTTATTAAAAATTGTTTTGAATGTGCTGGTAGTTGTTTTATGTGTGATTGGGTTTGGAATTTTTATTAGGCGGATTCGGCCATAAAAAATAATTCCAAATTACCGCTTGCTGATGTGTTGGGCATACAATATTATACTAAATAAAATATACTAATAGTTGTTCTAGAGAACTGTCAATTTTATGTATCCTCTTCTGGGTAAATATTTTAGTTTAATTCAAAAAGTCATACCTTCTAAAACGGAAGGGGTTTCTGTAGGTTTGGATATTGGGACGGGTGACTGTAAGCTTGTTCAAGTTCAAGGCTCTTTAGATGGGTGTGTGCTAAAATATTGGGCTGTGGAATCTATTGAAAATGGTGATACGGTTGGCACTATTCGTCGCATGTTTGAAAAATTAAGCATTCCATGTGAGGTGGTTTATACATCTGTCTTTGGTAAAGGGACGCTTATTCGTTATATTAATATGCCGAAGATGCCATTGGAAGATTTACGCAATTCATTCGCGATTGAAGCGGATAAATATTTTCCTTTTTCAAAAGAACAAATTTATACAGATTGTTATATCTTAGATGAAGAAATAAAAGGTTCTCAAATGCCTGTGATGGCGGCGGCGACGAAAAAGGAGTTGATTGATGCGCGTGTAAAACTCATGACGGAGTTAGGGTTTCATCCAGGGTTTATCGGTATTAATGCCGTTGCATTAGCCAATGTGGTCAATGTATTAAAGCTTAATGAAAAAAAAGATGATGATATGTCTATTGCCTTTTTGGATATGGGTGAATCTATCAGTAATTTAACAATCATGATTAATAATTTGCCGTGGTTTACACGGGATATTTTTTCTGGAGGACAGGAGTTTACAAAGCGGCTTAGTAATACGTTAGAGATAAGTTTAGACGAGGCTGAAGAAATTAAAAGAAATCCAGGAGATAAGAAACAGGAGGTGTTAAATATTTGTGAGTCCGCTGTTGCAAATATGGTGAGAGAATTAAGGCTTTCTTTTGACTATTTTTCTACAGAACGCAATCAAGAAATTAGCACGTTATACTTAACGGGCGGAGGTTCTATGTTGGATGGTATTGTTGAGATTTTTGAGAAAAATTTAGACGTGTGTGTGACTCAGTGGAAACCATTCGATGCGTTAAAGTTTTCTTCTGAAATAGACGTAGAATTATTAAAACAAAAAGCACCAAAGCTCGGAGTGGCGTTAGGGCTAGCTTTATATTCTTTATGATTGATATTAACTTAACACCCCCAGAATTTAAAAGAATACGCAAAAAGTCTTCGTTATCGGTGGGAATAAACATTCCTTTAGAGGTAGTGATTGGTTTGGGGGGAGGATTAGTTTTTATATTAATTATGACACATGTTGTTTTGTTATTTATGAATGTAACAAGGTCAGCGAAGCACAGGGATTTGCAAAAGAAATGGAATGAAATTTTACCAGCTAAAGAGAATGTTGATGTTGTACTTAAGGAAAAAAAGGAATTAAAAAATCAGTATAATGCTCTTAAAAATGTTATTGATGAAAGGGGTATTTTTTGGGCACAGAAGTTAAATATTATTAGCGACCAATTGCCTAAAGAGGTTTGGTTAAGAAGAATAGTCCTAGATGAAGGCTTGTTGTTGATCGAGGGGAGTGCTATTTCCCGTCAGAGTAAGGAAATGATCAACGTTCATAAATTTTTAGCAAATTTAAAAGGGGAAAAAAAGTTTCAAGAAAATTTAGCATACACAGAACTAGGAACTATTCAAAGCCGGAAAATTAAGAAGGTTGAAATTGCAGATTTTTTAATTAAAGCTCAGTTGGAATATTTTGAAGAAGAGTAAGGGTTTTATATGCAAAAAATGAAAAACATTTTAGATAAAATTTTCACCTTTTGGAATGGTTTAAATGAAAAGCAACGGTATGGAGTTTTTGTTGGCATTTTAGTATTTTTTCTTTTATTAAATTATTTTTTTCTAATGAACCCTCAGCTTAAGTCATTAGGAAAAATGAACGTAGAAATTAAAGAGTTGACACAAAAGTTAGAAAGGACGACAGCAAATACTCAACGTATAGTTCAATATCGTACACAGGTTGCAAAGTTTAGAAAAGAGATTCAGGACCTGAATGATAAAATTAAGGCTAAAACAGAAATGCCCTTGATTTTAGAGCGCATTTCGCGGATTGCTAATCAAAATGGGGTTAAGATTGATCAAATTATGCCGGATACTGGCGAACAGGAAGTATTGCTTAAAGAAGAAACCAAGCATTATTTTGTTTTACCAGTTTTTATTAATGCACGCAGTAGTTATCATGACTTAGGAAGGTTTATAAATAGGTTAGAAAGTGATAAGATTTTTTTAAATGTTAAATCTTTTACTATTGAGGCACAAAATGATTCCAAAAATCATGATATACGTCTAACACTTGAGGTCATTGCTTTTGAAAATATTTAAAATATTTTTTAGTTTATTTATAAGTATAATGTTTTTTTCTTTACCTGTTTTTTCTGCAGATGAGGTGAAAGAAAAAAAGTTTATTTATGCCGATCATGGTAAGCGAGACCCGTTTTGGTCGTTAGTGAGTTCTACGGGTATAGTTGTGAATTATGGTTTAGATCTCTCAATTTCCGATTTGGTTTTGGAAGGTACTGTTGAAGGGGATAAGAAGCAAAGCTTTGCTATTATTAGCGGGCGTATTGTGAAGTTGAATGATAGAATAGGGCAGTTTATGGTTCTTAAAATTGAAAAGGATTCTGTGACACTAAAGGGAAATCAGCAGACCTTTGATTTGAAATTAAAACGTAGTGATGATTTCTAATTAAGGAGGATTGTTTCATGGTCAAGAGTTTAATTATGGGTGGGGTGTTTTTGGGTATGCTTGTGAGTTCTGGATATGCGCAGCAGGAAGGGGGAGCAGTAGAGGCTGTGGAGGTTGTATCTGTTGCACAAGAGGGAGATGTGAGTTTAGATTTTCAGGAAGCAGATATTAGAAGTGTTCTTAAAATTCTTTCTATGAAAAGTGGTGTTAATATTGTGATTAGCCCGGAAGTTTCTGGTGCGGTTACCATTCAACTCAATAATGTTCCTTGGAAACAGGCTTTAGATGTTATTTTGCAGACGTATGGTTATGCTCATGAGCAAAAAAATAATGTTATTATGGTGACAACAGTAGAAGATTTGAAACAAAGAAGAGAAAATAGGGCGCTGCTAGCAGAGCAGGAAAATCTGGAAACCAAAACCTTTATATTGAATTTTGCTAAAGCTACTGATATTATTGTTTCTTTGGAGAAAATTAAATCCGAAAGAGGTTCTATTGATTTTGATGTGCGAACAAATATGCTTATTGTCACAGATATTGTTCAGAGAATTGAGTTGATAGCAAAAATTATTAAAAAATTAGATAAAACAACGCCTCAGGTGCTTATTGAAGCCAAGGTTATTGAAACAGTTCTTAGTGATACGGATAAGTTGGGAGTAGATTGGACAACAAAGACTTCAATAAGCGGATCAGCACGGCCCATTACTGTTCCGTTTAAACCAGGTGGAGAGTCAACGACATATTTTGGACCTTTAACGTCACCACTTTCAACATCTGTAAATTATGGGACATTAAGTTTTACAGATACACAGGCTGTTTTTGAAATGTTAAAGACAAGAACAGATACCAATATTTTATCTAATCCGAAAGTGATTACGTTGGATAATCAGACCGCTGTTATTAATATTGGGGAAGAAAGAAGGTTTGTTACATCGGTAACTTCAAATACACAAACAGGACAAACACAAAGTGCAACGGAAAAAAGAAAAATTGGGATTAATTTTTCGGTAACGCCACATGTGAATAATGCAGGATTTGTGACATTGGATGTGGAACCTGAGGTTTCAGAAGATACTGGAAAAGTGGATACAGTGGATGGAAATGCTATTCCAATTATTGGAATTAAAACAGTTAAAACAAGTGTTATGGTTAAAAATGGAGAAACGTTAATTATTGCTGGATTAATTAAAAGTAAGGAAATAGAAACAAAAAAACGAGTACCATTTATTGGGGATATCCCTGTTTTTGGTTCTTTATTTCGTAAATCTGAAAAATCTATAGAAAAAACAGATTTATTAATTTTTATTACACCACATATTATTACACCGGAAGTTCCGGAGACATTTTAAAATTATATTTGTAAGAGAAGACATTTTCTCTAAATTTATAGAAAGGGTTAAAAGGTGAAACATTGGCTAGAGAAATTCTTATTCAGACGCAAAAGAGTGAGCGTCTTGTCGCGATTATTGAAAATGGACGTGTGGATGATTTTCATATTGAACTCGATAGTTATCAATCGCTGTTAGGGAATATTTATAAAGGGAAAGTCACTTCTATTCTTCCTTCCATTAATGCTGCTTTTGTCAATATTGGACAAGAGCGTAACGGTTTTCTTTATCTTACCGATGCGGTTAACCCTCTTATTGTAGAGGAACTATCTGGTCCTAGAAAATTATTAGAAAAAATTTTTAAACGGGCATCTAATGAATCTGCTGGTGGAAAAAATTTGCGTAAGGGCGGTAGTGAGCCTATGAAGTTAAAAGTAGGGCAGGAAGTATTGGTTCAAGTGGTTAAAGATCCTTTTCGAGAAAAAGGGGCAAGACTAACAACACATATTTCATTGCCAGGACGTTTTGTGGTTTATATGCCCTGTGATCAGCAGGCAGGAGTTTCACGTAAAATTGAAAATGTTGAGGAGCGTAGAAGACTTCGAGAGGTTATTAAAGGTTTTGCATTTGCAAAAATGGGAGGTTTTATTATACGGACAGCCTCGCGAAAGCAAGGGAAGCGGGAGCTAACGCGGGACGCGAAGTTTCTTTATGAGTTGTGGTTAAAGGTGTATAAAAAGTCAGAGACGGAAAAAGCACCTGCGTTAATTTATGAAGAAGGCGAGTTGACATGGAAAATTGTCCGGGATTATTTAACAGAAAAAGTTGATAAATTAGTTATTGATTCCGCGGAGGAGCATTTAAAAATTCAAAAATTTGTTCAGACGCTTATTGGTAAACAGATGGTGAGTAAAATTCATCATTACAAAGGGCATGTGCCTTTATTTGAGGCGCGAAAGATTACGAAAGAATTACAGACGATTTATGAAACCAATGTTTATTGTAAGTCGGGGGCTTATGTTGTTATTGAACCAACAGAAGGAGTAACCGTTATTGATGTTAATAGTGGTAAGTTTAAAACCAAGGCGTCTCCAGGGGAGGCAGCTTTTATGGTTAATATGGAAGTTGTCCCGGAGATCGCAAGACAGTTGCGTTTAAGGGATTTAGGTGGTATTATTGTGATCGATTTTATTGATATGGTGCAAGAGTCGCATAAACGTAGAGTTGTGGAAGCCTTGCGTCGTGCTGTTATACGAGATCCAGCCAAGACTGAAGTGAATAGAATTTCATCATTAGGTCTTGTTGAGATGACTCGGGCCCGAACAGGAAAAACAGTTGAATCGATTTCATTTGGAAAATGTCCTTTTTGTGAAGGAAGAGGAAGAGTTAGGATTGGGTAATAAGGAGAAATAGTATGTATGCAATTGTTCAAGTAGGTTCTTCTCAGTTTAAAGTTTCAGAAGGGGATGTGATTGATGCCCATCGTATTAAATTAGAAGAAGGAAAAGAAGTGGTTTTAGATAAGGTTTTAATGTTTGCTAAGGATTCAGATGTACGTATCGGGCAACCTTATCTGAAGGATGTAGAAGTAACAGCCAAAGTTGTTAGGCAGCATTTAGATGCTAAAGTCATTGCTTTTAAATATCGTCGTCGTAAAGACTCTTCTAGTAAAATTGGCCATCGTCAGAAATTGACAGCATTGAGTATTACGCAAATTAAGGCTTAAGTTGTTTGAGATCATCGAGATTTAAAGGGGACGGTGATAAGAGTATAAGTTTATAGAATTTAAAACATAAACTTATACTCTTATCACCGTCCCCCTTACTTATTTAAGGATAGTTTTTATGGTATTTGTGGACACGGCAAGAATATTTATTAAAGCGGGCGGTGGTGGAAAAGGATGTGAAAGTTTTTTTCTAGATCGTCGTATGCGGCATCCTCGTCCAGATGGAGGTGATGGGGGCCGTGGAGGTGATGTCATTTTTGTGGCGGATCGCAGTATACAAACGCTTTTAGATTTTAAATTCAAACAGCACTATAAAGGGCAGCGAGGCGGGCATGCGAGTAGTAAAAAAAAGAAGGGGAAGGATGGTAAGGATTGTCGATTACGTGTGCCTTTGGGTACGATTATTAAAGAGGCACAAGAAGGACTAATAATTAAAGATTTGGTCGAAGAGGGACAGTCTGTCATTGTTGCGCGAGGTGGTCGCAGAGGTATTGGCAATGCGCAAAAGAAAATTCCATTGCCTCCTGGTGAAGGCGAAGAGCGTACTATTTATTTAGAGTTAAAGGTTATTGCTGACGTGGGGCTTATTGGATTTCCTAATGCGGGGAAATCAACATTAATTTCGACTATTTCTAAAGTAAAGTCAAAAATCGCTGAATATCCTTTTACAACAAAGCAGCCTATTTTAGGCATTGTATTTGTTAATGATTTTAAAGAAGGCTTTGAGGAGTTTGAGGAAGAGCAAAATTTTGTAGTTGCTGATTTGCCCGGCATTATTGAAGGAGCACATTCTGGCCGTGGTTTGGGGGATCAATTTTTGCGTCATGCTGAGCGTACAAAAATCCTTGTTCATGTTATTGATATGGCCGCTGTTGAAGGAAGAGATCCTTTAGAGGATTACGCGAAGATTAGTTATGAATTGCAGGAATATAGCGAAAAGTTAAATAGTAAAAATAGGATTATTGTGGCCAATAAAATGGATGTTCCTCAAGCCGCACAGAATTTAAAGCGTTTTAAGCAAAAATATAAAGAAGAAATTATTCCTGTTTCAGGTTTAGAAAAAAAAGGTTTAAAAGAGTTGGTTGATTCTATCTCTGAAGTATTATGCCAAGAAAATTCCCAAGACCAATAAAACGTATTGTTATCAAAGTTGGCTCTAGTGTGATAGCAACTTATCAAATGAAGCCTCGTGCCGCACGTTTACGCTCTTTAGTCGAACAAATGGCTGATATGCAGAAGAAGGGTGTTGAGGTTGTTTTAGTAAGTTCCGGGGCGATTGTTTTGGGAATGGGAGAGTTAAATCAAACGAAGCGACCCACAGATTTAGCATCGATGCAGGCGATGGCAGCAGTGGGGCAGACGGTGTTGATGCGGCGTTATGATGAGTTTTGTAAAAAGAATAAAACAAAATGTGCGCAGATTTTATTAACATGGGATGATTTTGATAATCGTACACGGTTTAATAATGCCCGCAATACTTTTCGGGCCATGTTAGATCGTGGTATTATTCCGATTGTTAATGAGAATGATACAATATCGACGGATGAAATTAAATTTGGTGATAATGATAAACTTTCAGCGCTTGTGGCAAGTTTAGTTCAAGCAGATTTGTTGTTGATTCTTTCTGATGTGGAAGGGTTTTATGATATTAATGCGGGTCATAAAAAAGTGTTTCAGGAGATTAAAGAGATTACGCGTGAGATTGAGGGGATGGCGCGTGGTACAGCAAAAAAACAGATGTCTAAAGGCGGTATGAGTGCGAAGTTAGAAGCGGTTAAGATTGCAACGCATTCAAAAATTCCCTGTATTATTGCTAATGGGGAAACAAAGGATGTGTTGCGTCGTGTTTTAAAAGGAGAGCGCATTGGCACGCTGTTTCTTGAGAAAGAAGAAAAAATTATTGCCAGAAAACATTGGATATCTTTTGGGTGTAAACCAAAGGGGATTTTAATTATTGATGATGGCGCTAAAACAGCGTTACTTAAAGGAGGCAAAAGTCTTCTTTTACCGGGCATCATATCATGGGATGGGCATTTTAAAAAAAATGATGTGATTGTTGTGCAAGATCAAAAGCGTCATGAAATCGCGCGAGGGATTATCAATTACTCTGTTTCTGATTTGCATAAATTAGAAGATCGAAAAGGTAAACAAGAGGCTATCCATTGTGATAATTTAGTTTTGTGTGAACGTTAATAAAGAAAGTTAATTATGGAAAATAAGAAATTAGAAGCGGATATTGTTAAAATGACTAAAAAAGCCCGAGTGGCATCGCGTCAGATGGCTTTGATTTCAACGACAGAAAAAAATAAGGCATTGCGTGTCATGGCGCGTGCGATTGTGGCTAAGGCGGATTATTTAATTAAAGAGAATAAAAAAGATTTAAAAGAGGCGCAAACGCAAGATTATTCGAAAGCACTTGTTGATCGGTTGGTGCTCAATGAAAAACGTATTAAGGGAATGGCGACGTGTCTTTTGGATACGGCAAAAATTAAGGATCCTGTTGGTGAGGTGTTAAAAAAGTTTAAGCCTCCTAATGGATTGTTGATTGAAAAGGTACGTGTGCCTATCGGAGTTATTGGAATTATTTATGAATCCCGTCCGAATGTGACGAGTGATTGTATTGGGCTCTGTTTGAAGTCTGGCAACGCAGTGATTCTTAAAGGGGGGAAAGAAGCGTTCCATTCGAATAAGGCTATTTTTTCTATTTTACAAAAAGCTTTAAAGACGACAAAAATTCCTGTGGATGCTATTCAATTGGTGATGGTCAAAGATCGTCAAGCAGTGAATGTTCTGTTAAAGCAGTATAAAAATGTTGATCTTATTGTGCCACGCGGCGGGGAGGGGTTAATTCGTTTTGTTACGGAGCATTCTTTGATTCCAGTGGTTAAACATGATAAAGGTTTATGTCATACGTATGTGAGTGATAAGGCGGATTTGAAGATGGCTGGACAAATTTGTTTTAATGCAAAGGTTCAAAGGCCGGGTGTATGTAATGCTATGGAGACGCTGTTGGTGCATAAAAAAATTGCGGCCAAATTTTTGCCTGAGATTATTCGGAGTTTACAAGAAGCAGGTGTCGAGGTGCGTGGCTGTCGACAGACACGGAAGATTGTATCTAAAGGGGTTTTACTTGCTACAGCCCAAGATTGGGATGAAGAATATTTGGAAATGATCTTATCCATCAAGGTGGTTGACAACATGCAAGAAGCTGTGGATCATATTAATATTTATGGTTC
>UOGJ01000027.1_pt1 | contig 30381 bp, 29 predicted proteins | sample 1989031 | NCBI WGS metagenome assembly UOGJ01 (sample SAMEA4712195, study PRJEB27164) | hydrothermal vent metagenome | biome: marine basaltic hydrothermal vent biome; feature: marine hydrothermal vent; material: mineral | place: Pacific Ocean | collected 2011-06-14/2011-07-23 | depth 1719 m | reverse complement strand
ATTGTTTTTTGATCAATATAATCTATTTCTGGTGAGCCTTCGTAGTTAAATAAAAGATCTCTGGGTATTAAAAGGTTCTCTACAGTATTTTCATATATATCTAATCGAAAAATAGCTTGTGTATGATAATCAACCTGTAATTTAAAATCTTCATCATAACCCGCACGTACATTTTCTGCGATATAAAGAATGTTATCGGTAGCATTTGAATTAAGAAATCTAAATTGTTTAGAGAGCCCATTTTCTCTAGGTTCAGCATTAAAACTATTTTGAGCAATAATTTCTCCTTGACTATTGTATGTATTAATTTGAACCTCTTCTCCAGTACTTGCTAAAAGTGAAAAAGTATTGTTAGGATGCTGCTTTACTTCCGCTACTAGCATAAGCCTCATGTCATCATCTATTTTAGGCATCGTTATATCTGTTTTTTGCCAGAAACCATTAACTTTTTTCCATAGCTCAACAAAATTTTGACCGCTATAACTTAACAACAAAAGGTTTCCATCTGTAGAGGCCTGCGCTGATTTAATTTTATATGCTGAGTGTCCAATGACTATACGTTCCCCTGTAATACGGTCAATGGCAACAATTTTATTATCATTACTATTTACTTGAAATACGGTATCACCACCAGAAACAAATTTTGTCCGATGGTTAATTTCAAGATTATCAATAGATGTAAAACTTTTCCATTCAGGCGCATAGCTTGAATCATAACTATAACTATTTGGGCCATGATCAATACGTACTATTTTTCCTTGTGCATTTCGAATTACCTGTGCTCTGGATTGTATTTCTAGAGTTACTTGTTTGTTACCCGTATTGGGATCAAGTACCTTTTTCATTTTAAAAAATGGCAACATATCTATTTGTCTACCTGAGGGAAGAAGTGTCATAATTTCCGCATATAAAAAAATTTGCTTCATAAGATTAGGGTTATGAGGCATTAAGCTAGCCGCTCTAAAAAACAATGCTTCTGTATCCAGCATAGCCTCACCCCCTATGGTCGCTAGCATTTCCTTTTTTGTTTTAAATGAATGCGCTCTCACAGCATCATTTATATTAAAACGGTAGGGTTTTAATATTGAATCAATTTGACCTAAAGTTACCTCATCATATTCAAAAAAATCACTTCGAAATTGGATAGTCAAAGCTCCTTGAAACCTTAGACTTAATTTATTAGTTTTTAAAAGATAAAATTTATTCCTCATTTTTTGAATAAATCCATCAACATTTAACTTAAGCCCTGATGGCAGTGTTATTTCATGAAGTTTCTGCATAGAAATGCTTGGTCTGTTAATTTGACTGTATAAATTTTCCGCCATGCCAGCAATTCGATTTCCATGATCTATGCCATTAAATTCAGAAATATTTCTAAGGCTATTATCAACAATATGAACTAATTCATGGGCAAGAGTTTTAGAAAATTGTTTTGGACTTATTTTATAAGCACGACTTACTGCAATAGTAGCCAATCCTTTTGCAACAGCCTGAATAGACTTTTCATATTTTAGATAATCATCAAATGTTAATACTAAGCGTTCTCGATTCCCTCCTGTTAAACTTTCACCTATTATAGGATCATCAATAATCACAAAAACAACTTTTGAATTACGGGAAGCAATAGCAAGCGCATCACGTATAGACGCATTAGATTGTATAGAAGAAAAAGAAACCGTATAGATTCCATTAAGATATCGTGTTGTTAGTTGATAAAAAGGAGCTTCATCATCACGCAAAGTTTGAAAATAATTTTTTATAGATTTAAGTTCCTGATCCGTAAAATGTATTTTATTATCATAAACTTTTATGCCTAAATCATTTATAAGCTGTATTTGTGTTATATTATTACGTTGTTGATCACTCATTTCTTCTAAACCCGTACTTTTTTCCCCACATGATGTACAAAGTACAGTCACGGTAGCAGTAAAAAATAACCCTTTTAAAAATTTACTACGCACAGAAGAAAAAATTTTTTTAATAATTTTAAGTGGTGACGCTGCTCCATCAGAACCAAAGTTAACATTACTGAAACCAAACTTCGCCCCACCCGAAAAGTATCTTTTAGGAATAATCTGCTGGCTGGCAGGATCAAACTCCTCACGGATATAGTCATAAACACCTTTTTTAAACGCCTCAACGTATTGGTTATATATTTTATCTTTGGCTTGTTTATCAGCAATATCAATACCTTCGATTTTATTGCGATCCATATATACTTGCCCCAAAAGGCTTTCTTTAAGGTTACGTTTAAACCACGCAGCAAGAATAATGGAATGATAAATTTGTCGAAGTTGGGCAAAATTTTTACCTTCATTGATTTCTTGTTCAATAGCGGGAATAATGACATTACGTACTACTTCCGAAGATAAATCGTTAAGCTCTTTAACTGCGTCATCAGATAAATGATCAGTACCAAACTTTTCACTATGCGCATTCTGCTCCAAAGCTAGATAGTCACTTTCTAACATAACTTTTAATCTGCTTTCCACAATAAAAGCCGTATCTTCATTTTCATACACCACCGCTTTCTCTGGAATAATCCATACCTTATTAAAAGTATTAACGGGAATAGCTGTTGTTCCATAAAGATCATAAGCTTTTTCATAAACTTGATTCCAAAATATTTCGCCGATTTCATCTTCAGGATACATTAACGTCGCTGTTAATTGTTTAAGCAAATAGTCTTGTGCCAAAAGATCTCGGCCCATTTCGGTCTCGCCAAATTGATTAGGAATAATACGATCTCCTTCATAAGGGGAAAGATTAACCCAAAGGTCTTTTTCCGGCACAGTTAAAGCAGCCATGAAATATTTGATTAATTTGGAAGATTCTTCTTCTAAAGCATCCCCTTCCAAACTAGATTCCCCAGCATCCAAAATGAAGTCAAACTTAAGCGGTTCTTGAGGGAAAAGTTTTATGCCTTTGAGGGTTAGCGGTGTAAATGAAGGGCTTAGGTTAAGCATTTGTCCTACAGCCGGAAGGCTTATACCTATAGGTGTAGGGGTGCTTTGTGCAGAAACAATACTAGGTGAACTGATCGAAGTCACTGTAAAAGCTAAAATAATAAAAACAGCGATGAATCGAAATATATTAGAAAAATGAGGTTGTTTAGATAATCTATTCATAATTATAAAATTATATTATATAGTATAGCATGTCATGGCCATGGCTGCAAAATTTATTATCTAAATTCTATTATTATGGTGAAAAAAAGGAAGAGATTGTGATAATTTTTTAACTTGTAGAGTGCTTTACTTCAAAAATGACTTCAAATAATGCCCTGTATGCGAAGTTGTATGTTCAACCAGTTTCTCCGGGGTTCCACTAAAGACAACAATCCCTCCTTTGTCTCCTCCATCCGGACCAAGGTCAATAATATAATCGGCACTCTTAATTACTTCCATATTATGTTCAATAACCAAAATCGTATTCCCTTTATCTACGAGACGCTGCAAAACCGTAAGAAGTTTATCGACATCTGCAAAATGTAGTCCCGTCGTAGGTTCATCTAAAATATAAAATGTCTTGCCTGTAGACTGCTTACACAATTCACTGGCCAACTTCACACGCTGTGCTTCGCCCCCAGACAATGTAGTGGCTGGTTGCCCTAGTTTAATATATCCAAGCCCTACATCATTTAATGTTTCAAGAACTTTATAAATACGGGAAATATTTTCAAAAACTTTCATAGCCTCTTCAACAGATAAATCTAAAACTTCTGAAATATTTTTATCCCTAAAATACACCTCTAATGTTTGCTCCGTAAACCGTTTTCCTTTACACAGCTCACACTCCACATAAATATCCGGTAAAAAATGCATTTCAATTTTCTTAATGCCATCCCCCTTACACGCCTCACACCGCCCCCCTTTAACATTAAAACTAAACCGACCCGGCATGTATCCCCGCATTTTGGATTCAGGAAGTTTACTGAAAAGCTCTCGAATAATACTAAACATACCTGTGTAGGTCGCTGGATTAGAACGCGGTGTTCTTCCAATAGGAGATTGGTCCACTTCAATAATTTTATCAACATGCTCAATGCCCGTAATCTTACGATATTTTCCAGGTCGATTTTTAGACTTATAAATTTTTTGCGCTAAAGTTTTATATAAAATTTCATCGACTAGTGTAGACTTCCCTGACCCTGAAACTCCTGTAATACAAACAAATACGCCTAAAGGGATTTTTACATTAACATTTTTTAAATTATTTTCCTTTGCACCAAAAATCTCAATCTGTCGTTTTTTATTAATTTTTCGACGCTCTTTCGGCACAGGAATATGTAGTTTTCCACTTAAATATTGCCCCGTTAATGAATTTTTACATTGCGTAATTTTAGCTGGATCTCCTGCATAAATAATTTCTCCTCCATGGATCCCCGCACCAGGACCAATATCAATCAAATGATCTGCCTTACGAATAGTCTCTTCATCATGTTCAACAACAATCAACGTATTGCCTAAATCACGCAAAGAATGTAATGTCGATAATAACCGTTCATTATCTTTTTGATGCAACCCAATGCTCGGTTCATCCAAAATATAAATCACTCCCACAAGACCGGATCCAACCTGCGTTGCCAAACGAATACGCTCTGCCTCCCCTCCAGAAAGAGTTGCACTCCGACGATCTAATGTCAAATAATCCAACCCGACATTAATACAAAAATCTAACCTTCTTTGGATCTCTTTTAAAATTTGCTCACTTATAATTTTTTTATCTTTATCAAGCTTCAAACTATTAAAAAACTTCTTCGCTTCCTTAATAGAAAATGCCGTCACCTCTGCAATATTCTTTGTTCCCACCTTAACGCTTAAAACTTCCTTTTTTAAACGAAACCCATGACATGTTGGACAAGGTAAAATGGACATATATTTAGAAATTTCATCTTTCAACCAATCACTATCCGTCTCACGAAACATCCTCTCTAAATACTTCACAACGCCTTCAAATGGTTTGTTCCAAATAATATCTTTTTCTGAACCATAAAAAATAATCTTACGCATTTTTGCACTTAGTGTTTCAAATTCCTGATAAGGATCTAACTCATAAAGCGCTGCCAATTCCTTCATCACTGCACGATAATACATCAAGTATCCCCGACGCCCACGTTTAGCCGGGGCAATCGCATTAACCCAGGGTTTAGCCTTATCCGGCACAAGCAGCTCTGGATCAATTTCCATTTTTGTTCCCAGTCCATTACATTCCGGACAAGCCCCATAGGGAGAATTAAATGAAAAAGTACGCGGTTCAATTTCTAAAATATTAATACCGCAATCTACGCATGCATAATTTTCGCTAAAAATATTATCTTGTGTCGTTTTTTCACCCGGAGCTTGCACTGATACAATTAAAATCCCCTCACCAATTGGCAACGCTGTTTCCACAGAATCTGTTAGTCGCTTTTTAATTCCTGGTTTAATAACCAATCGATCAACAACGGTCTCAATATGATGCACTTTATATTTATCTAACTTAATTTCATCTTCAACATGAACAATTGAGCCATCAATCCTAAGACGAGAAAATCCAGCTTTTGCAATTTGTGTTCCAATGGCCCGATGTTCTCCTTTGCGTCCATGCACAATCGGAGCTAAAAGTAAAACACGTGAGCCTTCCTTATATTTTAAAATCTGTGCCACAATTTCCTGAGCAGTCTGTCGCTCAATCTTCTTCCCGCATTGATAACAATGTGGTGTGCCGACACGCGCATACAATAGACGCAAATAATCATTAATCTCTGTTTGCGTCGATACGGTTGAACGAGGATTACGGCTAGTGGTTTTTTGTTCAATGGAAATGGTGGGAGACAAACCTGCTATATATTCAACATCAGGTTTTTGCAGCTGTTCAAGAAATTGACGGGCATAGGCGGATAGACTCTCCACATAACGCCGTTGTCCTTCGGCATAAATCGTATCAAAAGCCAGAGAAGACTTCCCCGAACCGCTTAAACCAGTGATCACCGTAAATTGATTACGTGGAATCTGGAGGCTAATATTTTTAAGATTATGCTCTTTAGCTCCACGGATAATAATAGAATCAGATTTCATAATGCTCCATTAAAATACAAAGGACGAAAGATGTAAACAACTTTATCTTTCGTCCTTTTATATATAACAAAAAAATACTTTATTTTCTTTTCTTTGCTTTTTTCTTTGTCACTTTTTTTACGACCTTCTTTGTCACTTTTTTGACAACCTTTTTCTTTGTCGCCTTTTTCACAACTTTTTTAGTGACCACCTTTTTCTTTGTCGCTTTCTTTACTGCTTTTTTTACAACCTTCTTTGTCGCTTTTTTAGCAGCTTTTTTCTTTGTTGCTTTTTTCTTCTTACCGCCTCGAACCATCTTTGCGCTGGAGATGTCTCCGTTTTTATCGATAAAATAAAGAAATCCTGATTCCTTTTCTATACCGACTTTAGCCACCTTTTTAGGTTTACCACCTTTTTTGGCGCCACGGGCCATTTTAGCACAAGAGATATCTCCATCTTTATCAACAAAATAAAGATATCCTGATTCTTTTTCAATTCCTACTTTAGCAACTCTCTTAGCCATATGCATACACCTCCTTCCATCAAAAATTTATGTTCCTATTAAAACACCTTCACAAAACTGCTTTAATGTTTGTATCCCTGATAAAACAGCTAAATAACTTGTCTTTGGATTATCAGGACAAATACAATTTTCTGTTCGTGTCACCATACGCCCGAAAGATCCTGTCATTTCAATTTCATGAGAATTTATTTTATATCTTGGTGATGTCAAAATACGAATCACCATTTTTTTCTTAACCCCAGAAGCCAGTGCAATAGTCGCAGCTACATTAATATTTTGAGGAAAAAGCCTCACAGCTTCCTCAACACCACCCTCAAATATAATCGTTTCCTTTTTTATTTGTGATAAATCGACACCTTTTTTCAAAAAATATACATTATCTTTAAACCCGGCGATAGGCTTTCGCGTTGTTAATGTAAGCGTGTCAATACCAACAAGACTTGCCGCTTTGATCGCGTCAATACCAGCGATGGCTCCGGAAGGTAATAGTAAATTACATTTATTTATTTTTGCTAACTTAAAAAGATCCTGCGCGTTAAGCATCTTTCCGACACTCATCACCAAAACACTTCTTTTTGCCTGTAATGCCTGTCGGATAATAGAGCGTGTATTTTTCGCGTTAACAGCCTCAACAACAAAATCACAATTTTTAATAAGCTCCTCAAGAGAAGGGTATACTTTATTACGTAAGGATAACTTTTTTTCTAACTGAAAAGTCTTTTCCTCAAGGACATCGTAAAGACCTGAAATTAAACAATCCGGTTTTAACTCATGACAAATACTGTGTGCAATACGTGAGCCAATAGCCCCGCAGCCGACAATACCAACCCTAAGTTTTCGCCTTGATGAATTCATTTTAAATCAAAAACAATATTATCTATTAATCTTGTTTTTCCAAAATTTACTGCCAATGCAATCATGATACGGTTATCGAATTTCGTTAACGGCCTTAATGTCTGTGCATTAACACATTGTATATATTGAATATCTGCAGAACTTTTAAGTGTAATCATTTTTTCTATCATTCCTATTATCTTGCGTACACTACATTGTCCATTAAGAATAATTTTTCGCGCGCTTTGTAACGCTTGAAAAAGAACGGGCGCTTCTAACCTCTGTCGAACCGTTAAATAACTATTACGTGAACTCATAGCTAAACCATCTTTCTCTCGTATAGTCGGACAAATCTTAACAGCAACAGGCATATTCAAATCTACCGCCATCTTTTTAATAATTGCTGCCTGCTGCGCATCCTTTTGTCCTAAATATAAAACATCTGGCCTAACAATATTTAATAACTTTGCAACGACCGTTGTGACTCCCCGAAAATGATCAGGACGAAACTCACCACAAAGCCCTTGCGTCATTGTTTCGACTTCGACGAAGGTGAGTTGATCTTTTTTATACATCTCCTCGACCGTCGGATAAAATAGTATATCAATTTTTTCACTTTGTAAAAATTTTTTATCTTTTTTTTCTTCTCGAGGATATTGGTGGAAATCTTCATTAGGTCCAAACTGCATAGGATTAACAAAAATACTAGCAACAACAATATCATTTTCTCGACGAGCTTTACGTATTAAAGACACGTGCCCCTCATGCAAAGCCCCCATCGTCGGAACAAAACCTATTTTTTTATTTTGTCGTTTTAATTGTGAAATATTTTTTTGAATAGATCGAATGGGTTTAATAATTTTCATAACCTTGCCATCCTATATCTTTTAAAGGAATAAGAACAAACTCACGTTCAAATATCCTTGGATGAGGAATAGTTAACTTTGGTGTATTTATTTTAATATCATCATAAAAAAGAATGTCAAGATCAATCAAGCGCGGACCATTGCGGACCGTCTTTTGACGGCCCAGCTCTACTTCAATAGATTGTAAGGTTTTAAGAAAATTATGCGGTGAGAGGTCTGTTTCAACTTTAATAACCCCATTAAAAAACAAACCCTGTGGCGGTCCACCAACAGGGTTTGTTTCGATTAATGATGACTTTTTAATAATATAAATATTTTTTTTTTCTAAAAGAGTGTATGCTTTTTCAATATTTTTTCGACGATTTCCAAGGTTTGATCCGATACCGAGATAAACAATAGCCAACTAAGAAATCTCCCGCAAAAAACACCTCCATACGTCAAAGACTTCTTTCGTTAGTTCTTCAAGCTGCTCTTCTTCTAACATAAAGCCATAACCATGAACAAAATAATGTCTAAATGAAAGATATCCATAAAGTTTGTCTAAAAGGCCTTCTGAAATAATACTATTTGATAAAGCCGAATTTAATAAATCCTTATGCCATGTCTCCCCTTTTGGGATAGAAATTTTTTTACGCTTCAACAACTGTTTCAAAATATTTTCTATTCCATTATAAAAATTATGTAAAAATGTAGCGGTAGCAGATAATTCAATGACAGTTTTTGGCTGCTTAGAAAGCACATCACTTAAATGAGTTAAAACCTTCTCGACATGCTCTTTTTCTGCTAAAATTTCTTCTGGTAATTTACCCATAAATTTTTATTCCCCGGCCTTCAACAAGACTATTGAATAAATTTTTTTTAGATAAATCTATAAGGTCTACCGGCTTTGAAAGATATTTAAATAACTCCGCATAAAATTTAAAAAATAATTTCGGCTTAAGTCCTTTTACACCAAGATCAATATCACTATATTCTTTTTCAGACACAGAAGATCCGAATAAAAATACTGACAACACTTGATACTTTTTAGCATATTTCTGAATAATTTTTTTTTCTTCAATCGTTATCATGTCGTTATAAAATCTTCCCTAACCGATCCACAGCTTCGTTAATACGGTCTTTCTCGACGGTCAAAGCCATACGAATATACCCTTCCCCAGCAGTGCCAAACCCATTTCCTGGCGTTGCTACGATATCGGCTTTATCTAAAAATGCTTTTGCTGTTTCCATAGATGTTTCAAAACCCTTAGGAATTTTAGCCCAAACATAGAAAGCTGCCTTCGGTGGTGTAATTTTCCATCCAAGACCACGTAAACCATTAATCAAATAATCCCGACGCTCCTGATAAAGGTCACGCATATCTTGTGTAACTTCAGGATCACTTTTTAAAGCTGCAATGCCAGCAACCTGAACGGCCTGAAAAATACCGGAATCCATATTCGATTTCACTTTAGCTAATGCCGCCACTAATGTTGGATTACCACAAGCCCAACCAATACGCCATCCCGTCATGTAATATGTTTTTGATAAGGAATGAAACTCAATAGCCACATCCTTGGCCCCTTCGACTTCAAAAATACTCAAAGGTTTTTCTCCGTCGTAATATACTTCTGAATACGCCATATCAGAACAGATAATAAAGCTTTTTTCGTGAGCCAACTTAACCAATCCTTCATAAAATTCTTTGGTCGCAACCGCTGCCGTTGGATTATTCGGATAATTAATCACAATCATTTTAATATTTTTATACTCTGCAATTTTATCCAAGTTAGGTAAAAAATCATTCCCTGCCTTTAACGGCACGTTAAGAATCTTCCCCCCGGCAAACTCAACCGTCGGACGATATGCTGGATAAGCAGGATCTGTTAAAAGAACTTTATCCCCCGGATTAATAACTCCTAATGGAAAATGCGCCAGTCCTTCTTTAGAGCCAATCAAAGGATAGATTTCTGTTTCTGTATCAAGAGATACATTAAAACGATTTTGAAACCACGTCGCTATTTCCTGACGTAATTCCGGCATACCGGCATCTAACGCGTAATGATGATTTTTTCCGTCCTCAACCGCTTTTTTCATAGATTCAATAATATGTTCCGGCGTCGAGTAGTCAGGGTCACCAATACCTAAATTAATAACATCCCGCCCTTCGGCCATAGCCGCCCGCTTCGCCTTATCAATAGCCACAAATAAATAAGGTGGTAAACTTTTTAATCTATCTGAAAATTCAATATTCATAACTCTTTATTTCCTTTCTTTATCTTAACCCTAATACATCCTGCATATTAAACAGGCCTTTTTCTTTATCCGCTAAAAATTTTGCTGCAACCAATGCTCCTTTAGCAAAAATATCCCGGCTTTTGGCATGGTGCGAAATAGTAATAATATCCTCATCACTTTCAAACACAACGCTATGATCTCCAATTACCTCTCCTTCACGAAGAGATTCGATATTGTGAACTTTTTGCCCTGAGGCTTCTTCAGCAATTTCAGCAAGCGTTTTAGCTGTTCCCGAAGGGGCATCCTTTTTATGTACATGATGTGTTTCGCTCATATTAATTGTATAGTTGCTTCCTGTCTTAGCTGCCGTCATTTCTGTAAGTTTAAATAAAACATTTACACCAACAGACATATTTGATGCAAAAACAATCGGAATGGTTTGTGAAGCTTTCTTAATTTTCCCCATTTGCTCTGATGTTAAACCTGTTGTTCCAATAACCATTTTGACATTATGATCCAGACAGGCTTGCAGATTATTCATTGTTCCATCAGGAAGAGTAAATTCAATAAGAGTATCTGCATTCTGTAATGAAGCTATTTCCGTCGTTGTTGCCATATCATTAATAGCCTTATTAGCCTCAGGATGATCTTTATGTTCTAAAAGTGTCGCAATCATAAAACTCTTGTCTTCAATCGCCAACCGTGTAATGCTCTGCCCCATCCGTCCGCGGCACCCACTAATAGCTAATTTAATCATGATAAAACTCCATAATTTTCAAGGGCTTGTTTTACTTTAGATTTATTTGCTTCTGTTGTTTCACATAATGGAAGGCGAACTTCACTTGAACAAAGCCCTAATAGTTCACAGGCATACTTAACCGGAACAGGATTACTGTCAATAAACATAGCTTTCACTAAAGGTAAAATTTTATAATGCAATGCCCTTGCCTCATCTATTTTCCCTTCATTAAAAAGCTGAATGACTTTAGCTGTATCCGCCGGAATAATATTAGCCACAACGGAAATCACACCAACACCACCGACGCTTAATATTGGTAAAGTCAAATTATCATCACCAGAAAGAAGTAAAAAATCTTCTGGACAGTGAAGCTTAACATCTTGCATTTGCCCCAAACTTCCTGAAGCTTCTTTAACACCAATGATATTTTTACAATCATTAGCCAGCCGAACAACGGTTTCTGTTTCAATATTTTTGGATGTCCGTCCTGCAATATTATAAAGAATAATTGGAATATCCACACTATCAGCGACCGCTTTAAAATGCCGATATAATCCTTCTTGAGATGGCTTATTATAGTAGGGCGTCACAACAAGAGCCGCATCCGCTTTAACCTTTGCCGCATGCTGTGTGAGTGCCACAGCCTCAGCCGTCGAATTAGAACCCGTCCCCGCTAAAACCGGAACACGCCCTGCTGTTGCTTCTATACAAATTTCAATGACACGATTATGCTCGTCGTGATTAAGCGTTGGCGATTCCCCTGTTGTCCCGCAAGGCAAAATTCCAGAAGTCCCGTTCTTAACCTGAATTTCCACCAACTCACGAATTTTATCCTCATCAACTTTCCCATCTTTAAATGGCGTCACAAGAGCGACTGTCGAACCTTTAAACATAATATTCTCCTTTAGCAATAAACTTTGCACTTCCTTTTAACCACACATTAGAAGGCTTCCCATCATTAATATCAAATGTAATATCTAAAATTTCACCACTAGCGGTACATACTTTCATTTTGGAATTTTTTTTATTCATAATACTCAGATTCATTTTTAAATACATCATAATTGCTGAGGCCACACTTCCTGTGCCGCAAGCTTTTGTCTCTCCTTCTACACCACGTTCATATGTCCGTGCGTTAACTAAATTTGCTTTAATCTGTTCAACAAAATTAACATTTGCTCCACGAGGTTTAAACTTTGTATGAAAACGGATAAGGTTTCCAATTTTTTGAACATCAATATTGCCCAACCCGGAAACAGCAACAACAACATGCGGAACGCCCGTATCTATATAACTCACGTTAATTTTACGTTTATTAATGGTTAACGGAATGGATGCTTTATAATCTCGTGGTTCACTTAAACGAATATTGGCAACCTCACCTTGTACTTCCCCTAATATCTCACCAGCTAACGTTTCCATGCTAAATAATTTTTTCTTCAATTTTTTATTAGCTACGATATAAGCAACCATACAACGCGCCCCATTGCCGCACATCTCCGCCTCAGAACCGTCAGCATTAATAATACGCATTCGATAATCAGACTTTTTAGACTTATCTAAAACCAACACCCCATCAGCCCCAATCCCATTGGTACGATCACAAACCTTAAGAGCCAATCGCTTTAAGTTAAGCCCTTTTTGTGCTTCAATAACAATAAAATCATTACCTGCACCAGCCATTTTTGTGAAATTTATTTTTTTCACTGACATCTTTCATATAAAGTTTCAGGAGCTACATCAAATCCACATTTCCATGCAAGAGTAGGCCATGAATCAAGATAAAATTTAGAAAAATTTCTTGGATCCCTCAGGGGAGAAGCAACATCATGTTTATACACAATATCTTTAAGATTGACCTCTCCAGATTTTCCATCATTAAATTTTAAAGACACTCTAAAATCTTTAACATACTTAGCCTCTTTCAAATAAACACATTCCACTTCCAACCTCCTTCATCAAACAAGCGGTTCAACTTTATGAAACTCCTTTGTCTCCCAAATATGCAAAAGCTCTTCCCTATGCAGTTCTGTCCATTCCTCAACAAGCCCACGTACTTTCACCGGAACAGTTCCAGCCATTATATTCAATGTTTTTATTTCCATAGATGCCCTATATTCATTATATCTCACATGAAGATGCGGCGGATTATGTTCATCAAAATACATCGTTATAATAATTCCAAGAAATCTACATATCTCAGGCATTTTTCAAAAATCCTTTTTTAAAGTCTAAAAACCCCGGAATACTTTCACCCCTAATTAAATCCTTAAACATCTCTCGTTTTTTAACAACCGCAAACTTATTTCCTTTAACCATCACCTCCGGCGGACGGCCTCGGACATTATAGTTGCTGGCCATCACATAGCCATATGCTCCAGTACTCATGATAGCTAATAAATCATCTTTTCTCATAACGGGTAATTTACGATCTTTAGCAAAAAAATCACCACTTTCACAAATCGGGCCAACCACATCTACTTTAATTTTTTTACTATTTTTTTTCTTGAGTGGAACAATTTCATGATAAGCATCATAAAGTGTCGGCCGCATTAAATCATTCATACCGCCATCCACAATTAAAAACTTCTTCACACCATTATCTTTGAGATAAAGAACTTTTGTTACAAAAATACCAGCATTTCCAGCAATAAACCGCCCAGGCTCCATAATAATTTTTAACCCTGTCTTCTCTAAATAAGGCAATATCACTTCTGCAAACTTTTGTGCTGTCTGAGGCTTTTCATCTTTATAAATAATTCCAAGCCCCCCACCGATATCCAAATATTGTAAAATAATTCCATCAGCCTTTAAAGTATCTACAAACGCAATGACTTTCTTAATCGCATCAATAAACGGCTGTGCTTTCGTAATTTGTGAACCAATATGCACATGTAAACCACTAAATTGAATATGGGCATATTTCTTATGGTTCTTCATAATTTTGTGCGCTGTCTGTAAATCAATACCAAATTTATTCTTTAACGTCCCTGTTGTAATTTTTGCATGCGTTGGAGCATCTATATCTGGATTAATCCGCAACGCCACGCGTGGTTTCTTTTTAAGTTTTTTAGCAATCCGATTAATTTCTTCAAGTTCTGGTAAAGATTCCACGTTAAAAAAAAGAATGTCCGCTTTAATCGCTTCAACAATTTCTTCTTCTGTTTTACCCACAGAAGCAAACACAATTTTTTTCATATCTGCCTTAGCCTTACGTGCCTTTTTTAATTCTCCAATAGAAACAATATCAAACCCTGCCCCTTGATTTACCAACGTCTTAATCACCGCTAAATTATCATTCGCCTTCATCGCAAAACATACAATTGGATCAATCTTTGCAAAGGCTTCTTTAAGTTTTATAAAATGGTCAACCAACGTATTGTGACTATACAAATAAAACGGCGTCCCCACTTCCTTAGCGATACGTCTGACTTTTATGGATTCACAATATAATTCGTTATTTTTAAACTTAAAATCGTGCATAATGCGTTACCTTATTTAAATACCTTCTTCCACTTTTCAATCTGTTTTTTTACCATCTTCGGATTTGTTGAGCCTAAAGATTTTTTGATTTTAACAGACATTTTTGGATTAAGAAGCTTTTTAACATCAGACTCAAATTTACTGGAATATTTTTTCAATTCTTTATCCGAAAGATCTGCTATCTTTTTCCCTTTGTCTACACATTCTTTAATCATTTTACCAACGGTATCATGCGCCTCTCGATACGTTATGCCTTTTTGAATTAAATATTCCATGATATCTACTGAGAAAAAATATTCATGATGAATACGCTCTTCAACCACAGATTTATTTACTTTAAGCGTTAAGAATAATTTTTCTAATAATCCAAGCATATCCTTAACCTTCTCGACAGATTCAAACAACGGTGGTTTATCTAATTGTAAATCTCGATTATAGGTTAACGGCAATCCTTTCATTAACATCAAAAGCTCATTGACATTACTCGCTAATTTTGCAGACTCTCCTCGGATCAGCTCCAACATATCCGGATTTTTCTTATGCGGCATAATCGATGAACCTGTGCATAGTGACCAATCAATATCAATGAAATTAAATTCACTCGTCGCCCAAATAATTAAATCTTCGGACATACGGGAAAAATGCATGCCGGCAATCGCTAATCCTGAAAGTGCTTCAATAATAAAATCACGATCACTGACCGAATCAATGCTATTTTGTGTCGTTGCAAAAAAACCCAACTCTTTAGCAACAAAATCACGATCTATGGGTAACGAAGTTCCTGAAAGCGCGCAGCTTCCTAAAGGCATCGTATCCAAACGCTCTAAAGCTCCAAACAGACGCCCCTTATCACGCTCTAACATCTCTACATAAGCTAGCATGTGATGCGATAAAAGTACAACTTGCGCCGACTGTAAATGGGTGTATGCCGGAATAATGACATCTTGATTTTGATCAGCAAATTGAATAATAGCTTTCTGTACTTTTGCCAAAAGATTAATAATAATGGTTAGTTCAACTAAGCAATATAATTTCATGTCTAACACAATCAAATCATTACGTGAACGTGCTGTATGCAATCGATCAGCAGCTTTACCAATTAATTTTTTAAGTGCAGACTGAATATTACTATGTATATCTTCTTCTTTAGGATCAAATTCAAATTTTTCTTCGTCTATCTGTTTACCAATTTTATTCAAACCGGAAACAATTTTATTGGCATCTGTTTTAGGAATAATGCCTTGCTCACCGAGCATTGTCGCATGGGCAATGCTTCCAATCACATCATAAATCGCTAAACGATAATCATAGCTGATACTAAAACTAAATTTATCTGCCAAACTATCACTTGATCCTTCAAATCGACTTCCCCAAAATTTAGACATAACAATTTCCTCTCATTAAGACATAAATGGCGTTGCCCACAGCTCATTAAATCCAGCCGCAAGTTTTTGATCAAACACATCACCTTTACCATAAGTTGCCATCTTTTCACTATACCGTGAAAATTTAGACTTACGTCCAACAACCATACAACTTCCCTTATATAACTTTAACCGTACGGTTCCTGTGGTATTTTTATGCACTGACATAAAATATTCATCCAATTGCGCCTTAAGCGGTGTATCCCATAAACCGTTATATGTTAACTCCGCATATTTTTGAGATGCCTGTGTTTTATATTTCATCGTCTCACGATCAAGCACCAAACATTCTAAATCATGCAAAGCTTTATGCAAAACTTCGCCTGCCGGATTTTCATAAATTTCTCGTGACTTAATCCCAACCAAACGATTCTCAATCATATCCATCCGTCCCACCGAATGTTTTCCGGCAATTTTATTTAGTTCTTTAACAAGCTCAACAGCCGCATATGATTTCCCGTTAATTTTTTTTGGAGTCCCTTGTAAAAAATAGATCTCAACATAAGCCGGTTTATTCGGTGCCTTTAACGGACTTTGTGTCATTGCAAAAATATCTTCCGGTGGCTCATTCCATGGATCTTCCAAAACACCACATTCAATCGCTCGTCCATAAATATTGGTATCAATACTATATGGGCTTTTCTTCGTAACATTAATCTTTATACCTTGCGTATGCAAATAATCAATTTCATCATCCCGTGTTTTAAATTCCCACGTACGTACTGGCGCAATGATTTCCATTTTTGGTTCCATCAAACGAAACGTTGTTTCAAAACGGACTTGATCATTTCCCTTTCCTGTGCATCCATGAGCAACTGCATTTGCCTTTTCTTTACGTGCAATCAGCACTTGATGTTTTGCAATTAAAGGACGTGAAAGTGCACACGCCAACACATATTTATTTTCATAAAGTGCCCCTGCTTTTAAAGCCGGAAAAACATAATCTTCAATGAGTTCCTTTTGAAGATTTAAACAATACACTTTCGATGCCCCTGTCTTCAGTGCCCGCTTTTTAATCTCCTCAAAATTATCCCCCTGCCCTAAATCCCCAATAAACGCAATTGTTTCATATCCCTTATCTTTCATCCACGGAATAATACAAGATGTATCCAATCCACCCGAATAAGCTAAAACAACTTTTTTCATTTTATTTCTTCTCCTTATTTTCTTTTTGTTACTTTACAGAAATAATTATATATTTTTTATAGCCTCAATGTCATTTTTATCTCTTTTTTCCCATTAACGATAGATCCAATGTTTCACGAATAAAAGCTTCGACGCTTTCAAATCGACGCGTCTTTCGGACAGATGGAAGAGAATCAACAAACTGCTGACCATAGCGCTTTGTTCGAATACGGGGATCTAAAACAGCGACAAGCCCTTTATCTTCCTGTGTACGAATAAGCCGCCCGAATCCCTGACGCGTCATCATCACAGCCCTTGGGAGTTGATAATGTTCAAAAGCATTTTTTCCCTCGGCTACCAACTTCTCCATTTTAGCCTCGGGAACAGGGTCATCCGGAACAGAAAAAGGTAACTTCCACAAAATAACACATTCCAACGCCCGACCAGGAATATCTACCCCCTGCCAAAAGGTATTCGTTCCTAATAAAATTGACCGAGAGTTAGACTTAAACTGTTTAATTAATTCTGGTGCAGACAACTCTCCCTGCCGTAAAATAGTCAACTCTGGAAAAAGCGATTTTAACTGTTGGCTTATCCTTGCCATCAACGCCGTATTCGTAAATAAAATAAACGTGCGCCCCTGCAAAAGACGGATTAACCTCTGCGCTTCCTCAAATGCAGCCGCGTAATGCTCCTCGGGTAATTCCCCAGGGTCCGGTAAACCGGCAGGAACATACAGCAACGATTTCCTAAAATAATCAAAAGGAGAATCAACAATCAATTCTAAAGCTTCTTCATTAATTCCAAGACTTGTTTTATAAAAATCAAATGTGCCTTTAACCGCTAACGTTGCCGATACAAAAACAACTGGACAAATTTCCTCTAATACCTTTGTACGAAATTCTAAACCAACCTCCAACGGAGCACAACGCAAAGAACAGCGAACACCTCTACTCAACTTCTGAAACTCAATCCAATAAACATAATCCGGCAGAGTCATATCAATAATAATTTTCAATGCAGTATCTATAGTCTGCAACTTTTTTATGAAGGCGATGATCTCAACCTCATCTTCTTTACTCTGCGCGCTCTTTAAAATTTCCGCTAAAAAAGATATTAAGCCCTCCACTGGATCCTGAAGATAATACGGAAACAACCCCTTTTTTCTAATCCTGATTTTCTCATTACCCTGTCCATACTGCAAAATAATTTCCGCGAAAAATATATCCGCCGCCTCTCGGACATCCATGGCCAACTTCCGACCGGCCTGAAAGTCCCGTTGCGATAACCCTGCTATCTGTCGCCAAAACCCTTGCCCAGTCTTTGGGTTATCATAACGATCCAGACAGAATTTAACCTGTGTATTGCTGATAGCCGAGCCAAGATATTCCGTGGCTACATCTTCCAGCGTATGAGCCTCATCAAAAATAATCGCATCAAATTCCGGAAGAATATATCCTCCTGAGGCCACATGTGCGAAAAAAAGATGATGATTCACAATCATAAGATTCGCCCGAGACATATCCTTACGCTTTTGATAATAAAAACATTCTTTATAATAAGGACTCTTACGCTTCATGCATAAATCACTTTCCCGACGAATTTTATTCCACAAAGAAGATTGAGGAACAAAAGGCAATTCCGATATGATACCAGTTGTAGTCTTAGCGCTCCAGTCGAGAATATGCCCTGCCTGTTGCTGATGCCCTTTTGGAAAGAGTTCTGCTCCCGTATTTTTTTGAAGGCGTCTTTTACATAAAAAATTTTGTGAACCAATGCAAAGTTCCGCTTTAAAATCAATATCCAAAATTTTTTGAATAGCAGGAATATCCTTAAAGACAATTTGCTCCTGCAAGGCTTTCGTAAAGGTAGAAATCACCACCTTTTTACCTGTCTTACAACTCCAACGGATAGCTGGCAACAAATAAGCCAAACTTTTTCCAACACCTGTTCCCGCCTCTACCAAACAATGCTGCTTTTGAATAAAAGCCTCCATAACCTGCGACGCCATGGCTGTCTGCTGAAGGCGAGTTTCAAACCCCTCATACCGCTCCACCAAGCCAGCTTTATCCTTCCCGAAAATTAAAGAGAATATATTCATTTGTTAAATTTCACTAAACATCTACCACTTCTTCATCCGCCCAATTGATTCCATCTTTAGAGAATGAAGTAGACATTGGTAAAGGCACATTAGAATTCTGATAAGATAAACGTTCTTCTTCAGGAATCACCTTTTGACCATCAATAACCCTGAATAAAGATCTATAACGAACATTCCATTTTTCTCCGTCATAAAGATGAACAACGGCTCTTTTAGGGTTTAATTTAATAACCTCTCCATAAACATCTTTTTCTCCACGACATACAAAACCAACCTGATCCCCTACTTTTAATTCATTTCGACTAATTCCTTTTTGAAACGATTTTGTATCAATAGCTACCTCAACATTTCCCAAGTTAAGACAATAAAAAGAAACATTCCAAATTTCTCCATCACATTTATTTTTGACCGATACACGCGTGCGGCGTACTTTAATAATAGTCGCCTCGATTAACTTATTCTGATCCATATCAAACCATGTGATTTCTTGCCCAACCTTTACCTGTCGGGCTATCGCCTTATTACGAACAGGATCATCCAATTGTTGACCAATAGCAATCTTAAGACGATATAATTCAAAAAGGGATGCGGCGCTTAGCTCATCTAGTATCTTGGAGTAATTCACGTTTCATGTCCTCTGTAACTAATGTTTGCGGAATTATTGAGACCACATCTAAAGAAATGTCTCCATTCTTTCCTTCTTTAATGTGATAATCCTTTATAAAACGATTCTCTTGTGCAAAGTATTTCTTCTTGCGTTTTAGTAATTGTTCAATAAAGCATTTCATATCTTTTATTACTAATTTTTCTTTTGTATCGCATATTGTATTTATTAAGTTTTGAATATCTTCTTTCTGGTTTCTTTTAGAACAAAGAGACATATTCCATACCATAATTGCAAAATAGATAGAATTTTCTTGTTCTCTATAATGAGATGCTACATCTAATAATGGCTCTGCAAATTCTAATATAATTTCAGACATTTTTCGAAAACCTTTTGGTTCAAAAAGAATTTTATCAGGATCATTTTTATATTCATCAGAATCTTTCTCCCTTCTTAAAAGAATATCTTTTCCAGAAAGCCTACTTTCTTCTGGAGATTTATAATACGTACACTTTTCACAAGTACTCTTTTTCCGTGTTTGCCCGCAACATAAGCTGCATGCAAAACCATCAAAAGCCATGCATAAACGTTTCCCTTTACGGGAATGACATATCGAACATTTAGCCATTAAACCTCCACCATCTGTGGCATTTCATTCCAGTACTTACCTTCAAGCTTTCGACCTGTTTTCTTTTTATTTGTTCCGCCCCATTGTTTAAAAAAAAATGGCACTTTTTGTTTTAAACATTGATCACGAAGATCCGTTGCCCACTCAGGATCCATATATCGAGCCCCCGGCCCTGATTCTCCACCTACAATTGCCCAATCAATATTCTTTAAGTTAACTTTACCTACCGGTCCAATAAGCGGTTCAAATGAAATAAACTTTACACTCGCCTCTGTATACCTTAAACAATCTATCCTATTTTTATATTTCTCATTCTCAACACTAACACCCATCCAAATATTTTTCCCCCAAGTCAGCTCATCACTTAACTCTGCCAAGCGATCTGCTCTTTTGGTTAGAATCTGAAAAGTGTGCATAGGAGCCCTATTCATTACATCGAAAACTTTTTTAATAAAAGTTTTCGTAACTTTACGATGAAAGAGATCACTCATTGAATTCACAAAAATCGTTTGAGGCTTCTTCCATTTAAGTGGCAATTCAATCACATTTTCATGACACGTTAACTCAAAACCATTACGATAATTTGCCTGCCCCATAGCATGCAACCTTTTCGCCATTCGCTCAGCATAGCAATTTTTACAACCTGAACTGGATAATTCTTGAAAAAGGTGTGTTTCATTCATTCTGTTTTTTCATCACCCCAAAGCTGATCAAACCAATATAAATGACCAACTTCTTGTTCTTTAGTCTTCGGTGAAAATGTAACAATGCGATGATCCGATTCAAGAGCATTTAACTCTGTATTATGCGTTAAACCATTTTTGGTAAAATTAGATGATCCAATAATACCAATTGTTTTATCAGAATCATAATTTCCAAAAACATAACACTTTGCATACAAAAATGATCGACGATAAACTTTAACTTCAAGAACACCTTGATGTATTAACCCCTTAATCTGTTGAACTAAATTCTTAAGCTCTTGTGTAGGCTGTAATCTCTCCAAATCAAAAAAGAAATCCTTATCTGGATAATCCGGTTCCGGCTCCAATATTTTATGTCGTGGAATCAGCGGTTCTCTTCCAATTAACAATCTGATTTTCTTATAACGACTAAATTCATCTATGATCATCTGAGTCCCCAGCAAATCCCAGTAACCTGTTGCAATTGACACCTGTTTATAATCAGAAGCTATTGTGTTGAACACATCAATCAATTTTTTCCGTTGATTATCTATGATTTTTGGTAATAAACTCATAATTAATTTTTAGGTTGGGGTGTTTTTTATAATGATTTCATCAAAAATATTAATATCGCCTTCTGCGTATGCAAACGATTTTCGGCTTGATCAAAAACTATGGAATGCTCTCCATCAATAATATCTTCTGTAACTTCTTGCCCTCGATGTGCTGGCAAACAATGCATAAAAATATAATTTGTGTTTGCTGTGGCGACAAGTTCTCGATTTATTTGAAAATTATGAAAATCTGTTAAACGTTTATGACTTTCGTCTTCCTGCCCCATACTTACCCAAACATCAGAATAAATCACATCCGCATTTTTTACCATATCTTGCGCAGAATAACCCACCAAAATTTTTACACCTGTTTCTTGAGCATATTTATCCGTTAGTGTCACAACTTTTTGGTCTGGTTCATATCCTTCTGGCGTCGCTATATTTAAATTGATTCCTACTTTTGCACAAGCCAACATTAATGAATGACAAACATTATTGCCATCACCGATATAAGCCATAGTCACACCTTCCAAACTTCCCAATTTTTCTTTAATAGAAAAAATATCTGTTAATGCTTGGCAAGGATGATAAAGGTCACACAGCCCATTAACCACAGGAACACTCGAATGTTCAGCTAAATCACGAACATCCTGATGTGTATGTGTCCGCGCGACAATTCCATCAAGATAACGTGACAATGTTTTGGCCACATCTGAGGTAGATTCTCGTACACCTAAATTAATTTCCTGCGGAGCCAAATAAACGCAATGCCCACCCAATTGATTAATACCTACATCAAATGATGTTCGCGTACGGTTGGATGGTTTTTGAAAAACAAGACCAATAGATTTTCCAGTCAATAAATCATACGCATACGTTTTATCTTGTTTAACTTTCTCAGCTAAATCCAAAATTTGTAAAATTTCTTCCTGACTAAAATCATTTAAACTTAAAAGGTCTCGTTTCATTTCTGTTCTCCCAGTTAAAATGCATTTTTGCATTTTAACACGAGGTGCGATGTATTAAAGATATTGCGATGTTTTAACGCGCTATCTTCTTCAACGCAACATCGATAATTTTTTTAGTCAAAATGCATTTTTGCATTTTGACTTTCTAATGCCTTCTCTAATATATATATTGCTTTATTCGCCTGTTTTTTGGTTACATTTAAGGCTGGCATAAAGCGTAAAATATTTCCTTGGGTACAATTAATAATCAAACCTTTTTTAAAACATGCCTCAAAAACAGCCTTACCCTCAATATTTAATTCAATACCAATCATTAACCCCACTCCCCGTACATCAACAATACAATCAAATTTATTTTTCAGCTTATTCAACGCATCTAAAATATATTTCCCCATTACTTTTGTATTCTTCAACATCTTGTCACTATGAATCGCTTTAAAAGCACCTAAAGCTGCCTTGCAAACCAACGGACTTCCTCCAAAAGTTGACGCATGCATCCCTGGCTTAAACGTATCGGCGATTTCATTTTTTACAACAATAGCTCCGATGGGCAAACCACCCCCTAAGGCTTTAGCCAAAATCATAACATCCGGCTGAACACCATAATGTTTATATCCAAACATTTCCCCTAAGCGCCCCATACCTGTTTGCACTTCATCGAATATTAATAAAATATCTTTTTTATCACATAAGTCGCGAAGAGCTTGAATGTATTTTTTATCTGCAATATTAACGCCGCCTTCCCCTTGAACCAACTCTAGCAAAATAGCAACTGTCTTATCCGTAACAGATTTTTTAATAGCCTCAATATCATTAAAGGAAACATATTTAAATCCTTGAGGTAAAGGTTTAAATGGATCGCTATATTGAGGTTGACCTGTCGCGGTCATAGCACCCATCGTGCGCCCATGAAATGATTTTTTCATGGTAATAATTTCGTAACGCTCACCCTGTCCATACGCTCGCGCAAACTTGATCGCCGCTTCATTACCTTCAGCCCCACTATTACAAAAAAATACTTTTCCAGAAAAAGAGGTTCGAATAATTTCTTTAGCCAACTTTACTTGTTGTGGATGATAAAAATTGTTAGGAATATGAATCAATTTTGAAATCTGATCTCTTACGCCAGCCATAACTTTCGGGTGACAATGCCCCACATTATTAACACCCCATCCAGGAAAAAAATCCAGATATTTTTTTCCATCCACATCAATCAAATTCATCCCCTTACCCTTAACAAAAATGACCGGTGTCCGTGTATAAGTAGAAAGAATATACTTATCGTAATTTTTAAATATCTCAGCTTTTTTCATTAGCCTTTAAGGATCTGTGTCCCAATTCCTTTATCTGTAAAAATTTCTAATAATAACGCATGTTGAATCCGTGCATCCACAATATGTGTTTTCTTAACACCCCCGTTTAATGCCTCAACACAAGAAACAACCTTTGGAATCATTCCGCCTTGAATCACATTGAGTTTAATCAAGTTAGCAGTTTCTTCTGTTGTTAATGTCGATATCAATGATTCTTTATCCTCTTGTGTACGCATAACCCCTTGCACATTCGTTAATAAAACAAGCTTTTCAGCTCCCATAGAAGCGGCAATCGCACTGGCCACTTCATCCGCATTAATATTATGCGGCTGCTTTTCAATACTAATTCCCATCGGAGAAACAACCGTGATATGTCCTTTTTTTAAATGATCATTTAAAGCCTCTTTTTCAATATCTGTAATCGTCCCGACAAATCCAAGGTCTTTCGATGCTTTACGTTTTTTAACATGAATAATATTCTCATCGCCTTTAAGCCCAGTCACATCCCCTTTTAATTCTTTGATTTCCTTCACTATTTTTTTATTAAGCTTACCCAATTCTTCACTGACAATTTGTAATGTTTCCTTATCTGTCACACGAATACCTTCATGAAACTCTGACTTCAAACCAGCCTCTTTTAGTCGTCCACTGATATGAGGACCTCCACCGTGCACTAAAATAGTACGTATGCCCACATAGCTTAAAAAAATAATATCTTCTAAAACATTTTTACGAATAACATCATTATCAAGAATACTCCCCCCATACTTGATAACAAATACTTTGCGGCGAAAAGCATGAATATAAGGAATCGCTTCAATCAATACACTCGCTTTCTTAATCACTTTTTCCATTAATCTATGACTCCAATTTAAAAAATTATTTTTACCTTAACTAGAGATGTAGATCGTTTGATAAAATTTATTTTGTTTTATCAAGCCGACTACTAATTATACTCCGCGTTAATTCGAATATACTCTTTTGAAAGATCTGATGTATAAACCTTAGCCTGTCCTTGACCAAGGGCTAAATTGACAACAATCGAAATATTTTTTTTCTTGAAAGAACTGACTTTAATATTCATATTTTCTTCTGTAATTTCTTTAATACCTAACGCACCAACCGCAGCTGTCACACGTCCCCAATTAGTATTACTCCCATACGCTGCCGTCTTCACTAAATTACAGTTTGCAACCTTAAGCGCTACAGCTTTTGCCTGCTTATCATCTTTAGCATTCTGCACTTTAATTTCAATAAATTTTGTCGCCCCTTCGCCATCAAATACAATTTTTTTAGCTAAATCCAAACACACATAATCTAACGCTTCACAAAAAATTTCAAAATCTTTATTTGCTGTCGTAATTTTTTTATTGCCTGCCAAACCATTAGCCATCACCGTAACCATATCATTCGTACTCATACATCCATCAATCGTAATGCAATTAAATGATTTATCCGTTGCCTGCTTAAGCGCTAATTTAAGCATTTTCGAACTTATCTCAGCATCTGTCGTTATAAAACAAAGCATCGTTGCCATATTCGGTGCAATCATTCCCGAACCCTTAGCACATGCTCCTATCGTTACTTTTTTACCACCCACTATTATTTCAACCGTAACTTCTTTTGTACATAAATCCGTTGTCAAAATTGCTTGTGCCGCTTTTGTTGCTCCCATCATACTTAAACCTTCAACAAGTTTTGATACTGAATTTTTAATATGATTATATTGAAGAGGTTTACTAATAATTCCCGTGGAAGAAACAATAACATCCTGCTTAGAAATATTAAGTAAATCTCCTATTAACTCTGTAGTTTGTTCTGCATATTTCAAACCAACACTTCCCGTAAAACAATTCGCATTGCCGCTGTTTGTAATAATGGCTTGAATTTTATTATTACGGATATGTTTTTTACTCACAACCAATGGGGCTGCGATAACAGAATTTTTTGTAAAAACACAGGCTCCAACAGCAGGAACATCACTGACAATAAGAGCTAAATCTTGCTTGCCAGACTTCTTGATGCCGCAGCATAATCCATTAGCTCGAAATCCTTTTGGCTTAGTTACACCACCTTTCACAACTTTCATAACACCCCTTCCTCTTCTTTAAACCCACACATAAGATTCATATTTTGAACAGCTTGCCCCGCCGCTCCTTTAACCAAATTATCAATAACACTTGTAATCACTAATAATCGCTTATTTTTATCCAAAACTAAACCTATGTCACAATAATTTGTATGCGTAACATTTTTTAATTCCGGCTGAATTCCCAAAGGAAGAATACGCACAAATGGTTCAATTTTATAAAATCGCTGATATATTTTATGCACCTCATTAAGAGAAATATCCTCATTCAATTGCACATAAATCGTTTCTAAAATGCCTCGATGAACAGGCAAAAGATGCGGCACAAAGTTGATTGAAATAGGAGTTTCTGAAAGTTTCGAAAGATATAATTCCATCTCCGGTACATGCTGGTGATTTAATAATTTATAAGCCTTAAAATTTCCCTCAACTTCACAAAAATTAAATGCCAATTTTGCCTTACGCCCCGCTCCACTGACCCCTGATTTGGCATCAATAATAATAGAATTAATACCCTTCGCATAAATAGCGGCCAATGGTGCTAATCCAAGAATAGCGGCGGTTGGATAACAGCCTGGATTAGCCACAAATTTTGTTTTTTTAATATCTTCACGATACAGTTCAGGCAAACCATAAACGGCTTTACCTAGACGACGGCTATCTTTATGTGCAACACCATACCATTTTTTATAATCCCGTGCTGTTTTTAAACGATAATCCCCACTTAAATCAACAACCTTTTTTCCTGCTTTCAATAAATCAGGCGTAATTTCCATAGAGATAGTATGCGGAACCGCTAAAAAAATGACATCACAAGAATCAATAGCCTTTTGAATATTAAACTTATCGCATACTAATTTGGTACGTCCAAAAAACTGCGGCCAGATCTCATCAAGCTTACCTATTGTATTATTTGCGCTGATATATGTAACACGTACCTGAGAATGATTTAACAACAACTCAAGTATGCTCATTCCTGAATAACCACTTATACCAACAATACCGACATTAATCATAATAAAATCCTCAATAAAAAAACCTACCTCTTCAATGCTTTTTGCGAAAGATGAGGTAGGTTTTTTAATAAAACCTATATATTTATGTATTACTTTATCGTTTAACCCACTGAAATTTCTTTCGCGCTCCCTTTTGTCCAGGCTTTTGCCTTTCCTTCATCCTAGCGTCACGCGTTAACATACCACTTTTTTTCAAAAGTGGCTTATTTTCCGGATCACATAATACAAGCGCACGTGCTAAACCCATACGCAAAGCCCCTGCTTGTCCAGAACTTCCTCCTCCGGTAACCTTCACCTGGAGATCAAATTTACCTAAAGTATTTGTAAGCTTTAATGCCTCTAAAATCAAAATACGATCTGTTTCACGCGGAAAATAATCTTCAAAATCGCGTTTATTCACACGAATTGTTCCTTTTCCAGGAATTAAATTGACACGTGCCACAGAACTTTTTCGACGACCCGTAGCTCCATATTTAACAACTTCAACCATAATCCTTATTACTCCTTTTTATATCTCTAATGGAATAGGCTTTTGCGCCTGATGAGGATGTTGATCCCCTGCATAAACTTTTAACTTTGTTCGTACCTGATTTCCCAAAGGACCACTTGGAATCATACGATTAATCGCTAATTGCAACACCTTAGTTGGTGCCTTTTTAAGCATATCTTCCAATTTAACAATCTTTTGTCCTGATGGATAACCAGAAAACCGTTGATATTCTTTTTGCTTCATTTTATTACCTGTCACGCGAATCTTTTCAGCGTTAATAATCACAACCATATCACCCGTATCCACATGCGGTGTAAACGTAGGTTTATGTTTTCCACGTAAAATCGTAGCCGCTTTTGTCGCAATGCGTCCTAAAATTTTATCCTTAGCATCAATTAAATAACATTTCCGCACAACAGTTTGTGCGTTAGCCATGTATGTTTTATTTGCAGCCATAACCATAATTTCTTCCTCTATTACAAATTCATATAATCCCAAAATTGAGTCCATATAGTATCATCTTGTTAATGGATGTCAATAGTTATTTAAAATCAACTTTATCCCCCCACATCTTCTCTAAGTACGAAGCCCGCCCCGATCCATATTTATAATTTTTATAATGCTGCGGGGCTTTTTGATAATATTTTTGATGATATTCTTCTGCTCTAAAAAAAATTGAAGCTTCTGTTATCTCTGTTACAAGTGGCTTACTATATCGACCAGATTGTCCAAGCTTACTTTTAGATTCCTCAGCTAAACGTTGTTGCTCTTCATTATGATAAAAAATTCCTGTCCGATATTGCGTTCCTTTATCTGCGAATTGTTGGTTTAAAGTCGTTGGATCAATATTCTGCCAAAATACTTCTAATAATTCTTCATAACTAACTTCTGAAGGATCGTAAACAACTTCAATCGCTTCCGTATGCCCTGTTGTTCCGTCACAGACTTCTTCATAAGTGGGATTATCCTGATGTCCTCCCGTATAACCAACCCATGTCTGCTGAACTCCTTTTACTTGATCAAAGGGGGGCTGCATACACCAAAAACATCCTCCGGCAAAAGTAGCCTTTTCAAACTTTGTATTTTTTATAGGAACAACCGATGTTTTTTCAAACTTCAATGAAGCAGAGTTAATACAAAACCTCTTCCCTGTCGGCGGTGGGCCATCTTCAAATATATGACCTAAATGGGAATCACAGCGTGCGCAATGCACCTCAACCCTGCGCATACCAAATTGATTATCTTCATGATAACCTATATTTTCCGGCGCAACAGGCTGCCAAAAACTAGGCCAACCTGTTTTAGAATCAAACTTTGTTTCCGATAAAAATAAATCTGTTCCACAAGTTACGCACTTATAAACCCCGTTTTCTTTATAATCCCAATATTCATTATTAAAAGCGCGCTCCGTTCCTGATTGACGTGTGACATGAAACTGTTCCGATGAAAGAGTTTCTTTCCATTTGCTCTCTGACTTATGCATCTTAGGGATTTCTTCATAAGATTTTGTCGTAACATTAAATAACTTAAGAGTTTCTTTTCCAGAATTGCTTGGGGTCATATCTTTTTCTACTCCATTTTTTATCAAAATAAAAACACATATTCCAAAAATAAATGCGCCTAAAAATACTAACATGGCTTTCATACTAATTTTTGATTCCCTTAAGCGAAGAATTTATGAGTACTAACGAAACTACGGACAGTGGGAAAAAATGTAGAATAACACGTGATAAAAGTGTTGGATGCCATATAAGGTTATCTGTAAATACTATAATGCAAAAATAAAGCAAAAAATAAGACGTTAAAGAAAAAAGTACTGCTTTAATAACAAAGTGTTGTTGAATTTTTTTATACCTAAAAAAACTTATAAATAATAACATCCATAAAACATTCCAATTACCACTAAAAAATAAATTCCCACTAAATTCACGAATAATAATAGGAATGCGTTCTAAGTTTGTGATAGCAAACTTAGATTGTAGCCTATTAGAAGCTGCAGAAATACCCATCAATATTTTGTAAACATAGTAAATACCACAAATACCAAAAGCTGGAAGCATAAATGTGAAACATTTTTGTAACGGTTTACGTATATGCCCATAAAATAAAATGAAGAAAAAAAGAATTGTCTGTACTGCAAGATAACCTGTGCCTTCCAACTTGGTGAATGAGGTAAACCCTGCAAAAAGTCCGGCTAAAATAAGAAAACTATTTTCTTTCTTTTGGTGCCAAAGAAGTAATAAAAATATTGTTGTGCAATTGTAATATAACATCGTAAAGTCTCGATAGCTGATCGTGGCATGGTAAACGAAAAAATTCGCGCAAAGTAATAACGCGACGCCGGCAACAGCTCCTTTAATATATGTAAATTGTTTAAGAAAAGTGTACTGAATAACCAAAAAACTTAAAAATGTTGTTGGAAAAATAATCTTAACGTACTGTTCATGCCATTGTCCTAAATTTAGAGCAACCCATGTTAATGAAAAAGGAACTTGTAGTGGATAAGAGGTGTGCGGCATATTTTGGTGTTCATACAAACCCTTTTCATAAAAAAATATTTTTGCTTTAAAAGCAATTGTTGAAATGGCATCCCATTCTAAAATCGGCACACTTAATCCTCGCCAAAGTACAAAGCATATTGTGTAAATAATATATATTACTATACTGCCCCATAACAAATTTTGGT
>UOGJ01000099.1_pt1 | contig 31116 bp, 30 predicted proteins | sample 1989031 | NCBI WGS metagenome assembly UOGJ01 (sample SAMEA4712195, study PRJEB27164) | hydrothermal vent metagenome | biome: marine basaltic hydrothermal vent biome; feature: marine hydrothermal vent; material: mineral | place: Pacific Ocean | collected 2011-06-14/2011-07-23 | depth 1719 m | reverse complement strand
CCGCACGCCGTCAAGGTCTAAATGCGTTGTAGGCTCATCAAGCAGCATAAAATTCGGTGGATTAACCAAAAGCTTCGCAAGAATTAAACGACTCTTCTCTCCTCCGGATAAAACCGTTACCGGCTTAAATACATCGTCGCCGCGAAAATTAAATAATCCTAATAAACTCCGTGCTTTAAGTGCCGGCGTTCCCGCGGCTCCTGAGGAAATAACCTCTTCAAAAGCATTGCGATTAGGGTTTAAAACATCAAGCCTCGACTGAGAAAAATAACCTGTTTCCACATTATGTCCATATTTAATCGCCCCGCTGTCTTGCTCAAGAACTTTTGCCAGCATCTTTAATAGCGTCGATTTTCCCGCGCCATTAGGCCCAACAAAACATATTTTCTGTCCCCGAATAATCTCAAAACTCAAATCCTTATAAACCTGCTTATCGTCATAAGACTTACTAATGCCTTCGGCCTGCGCCACCACATAACCGCTTGAGGGAATATCTGAAAATTGAAACTCTCCCATACTTTTTGAATCTTGAGGCGTATCAAACTTTTCTAGTTTATCAATCATCTTGCGCTTATTCCGCACCGCTGAAGCTAAATTTGGCTGCGCGTGAAATCGCTGCGTAAAACGCTCTAATTGCTGCCGCTTTTTTTCCACAACTTTTTGACGACGTTCCATAGACTTCAGACTAATATCCCGCTGCTGTTCATACATCGCGTAATTCCCCTTCACCTTTGTCATCTTCGCGCCTTCAAGCAAAATCGTATAATTCGTCACCTCGTTTAAAAACACCCGATCATGAGAAATGAGTACAAACGCGTCTGAGTAAGAACCCAAATAATCCTTTAACCACAACGTTGCATCTAAATCCAAATAATTCGTAGGTTCATCAAGAAGAATTAAATCATAGGGATAAACAAGTAGCTTCGCTAATAATGTACGCATCTGCCAACCTCCGCTTAAATGAAGAATCGGACGATGGAAGTCTTCCTGCTTAAAACCCAAACCGAAAAGAATCTTCTCTGCTTTATGCTCAAGTTCATAAATCCCTAACTGTTCCAACTCATGCAAAACATCTCCATAACGATCCGTCATAGCTTTTTCTTTATCCTCAAGCTTACGCTTTTCACTCATCAACTTACGAATCCGCACATCCCCTTCGGTTAATTCCTCCATAACCGTTCTTTCCGAATGAAATTTAGACTCCTGAGGAAGATAACCGATATTAATATTTTTCTGAATTTGTACATGCCCGGAAACAGATTCCATCTGTCCTAAAATAATCGAAAACAATGTCGTTTTTCCAGCTCCATTGGGTCCGGTTAAACCAATTTTTTCCTTTGGAAAAATGCTTAATGAAACATCCTTAAATAAAGTCCTCTTGGTAAATCCCATACTAATATTATTGAGTGTAATCATGATTGAAGATCCTATCTATTTTTATAATTATTCACGGGATATCCCGTGAATAATTATCTACTTTTTTATCCCTTCTATTTCCTGCGGCGTAAGCTTCCGCCACTTTCCTATTTTTAAATCCCCTAATTTTATTGACCCTTGAGCCAAACGTTTTAAATAAGCAACCCGATGCCCCACTTTTGCAAACATCAAACGAATCTGCCGCTTACGCCCCTCGTGAATCGTAATAAACAATGCTGTTTTACCCTTTAAAAACTTCACCGAACGAATGCTTGCCGGAGCTGTCATTTTTCGATCAATCACAACCCCCTGCTCCACACGCTTGCGCGTAGCCACCTCCAACTTTCCACTAATCTGTGCAAAATAAACCTTATCCAAATCAAATTTTGGATGTGTTAAACGATATACCGTATCCCCGTCATTCGTTAAAAGCAAAAGCCCTTCGGTATCCTTATCCAACCGACCAACCGGCACTAAATGAGAAAGCTTTGGCGGCAAAAGATCAAATACGGTTTTCTTAGCAAATTGATCTTCCTTCGTCGTAACATATCCTGCCGGCTTATGCAGCATGATATATTCATAAGCCTTAACAGCCACAACAACCCCATTAAAGCGAATCTTATCCTTTTGAGGATTAATCTGTACAGAAGGCTCAAACACAACCTTCCCATTAACTTTCACATGTCCTTGCTGAATAATACTCATCGCCTCACGCCGAGAACACACCCCGTTACGCGATAAAAAAACTTGGAGGCGAAGATCATTATTTTTTCCTGATAATTTATAACTCATTTTTAACCTTCCCTTAATAAATCTTCTATTTGGTCAGAAACTAAAAAATAAAGTTCTTTTCCACTTTTATGCTGAGTCAAAAAACCTTTTTCAACAAGATCAAGCAAATCTAAACGTGCTGTCACCCAAGCAATTTTATTAGAATTAAGATGCCCCTTAATTGTATAAATTGAATCTTTATGATTAATAGCATGATTAAGAAGATCAATTTGTCTTAAATTAACATTTTTCTGCTGATGAATTCGCTTCTTCAACTGATCATATTCAAGAACCTTTTTCTGAATATATTGTTCCAATTCAGCAATACACTTTAAAATAACATCCAGATGATAATAAATAAAATAGGTCAAATCGCTATCATCTTTCTCTGTATAAAGATAGGCTCGTTTATATTGCCCAAGACTCTTTTTAATCACCTCAGATATGGAAACATACTCAAAAAGATGATAACCTTTTCGAACAAGATACCAATAAAATAAACCTCGCGCTGTTCGCCCATTCCCATCCACAAAAGGATGAATATATCCAATCATAAAATGGAGTATAACGGCCTTAATAACAGGATGATAAAACTCCTGATCATCATTAGCAAACGCGCACAACGCATTAATTCTCTCTTCGATTTCATTATACGAAGGTGGTTCAAATAAAATAAAATCATCATCCCATACACGAATTTTATCCTCTTCCTTATCATCATGACGAAACTGCCCAACTTCACCAGAATTTTCCAAGAGATCAATAACCAAAGTACTATGAATTTTTTTGATCAACTCTGGAGATAAAACCTCATCCTTCCACTCCTCGGTAATAGAACGAATAGCGCTATAATTATTCAAAATCATTTTTTCATCCGGTGTTTTTGGTTTTTTCCCTCCTTTGATCATTGCTTTAGCTTGCTTACGTGTTGTGGCCGCTCCTTCAATTTGAGAAGAGGTAATCGCTTCATCAATTAAGGAAGAAATAACCTTTTTTTCCAACCATGCCTTTTCTTGATCCTCATTGCCTTGAGCATGTTTAAATGCAAGATTATCTGATAGACTCATATCGATTAAATGTAAATTTTTCAAAATAGTATCTGTAAACGAAAAGGTAAAATTTTTTCCATTAATATCAACAATAGACTTCACCTGCTTACCTGATGAACGCATAAACGTTTTAACATAAAACCATAACATCTCATGTGAATAAGCAGCATTTGGCAAAGAAAGATTTCTAAATCTATCCCAAGAATAATACCGTTCATAGGTGTTTTTTAAAAATAGTCCAATATCTGTCTCTTTATGCACCTCTTCATGAATTTTCATAATAGATTTCGCCCTTACAGCCGCTTTATCATCTTTTATTAAAAATTCACTCACATTTGGAAAATATGGTATCTTCATTAAAATCCCCTAAACCTATCGTTTTTTTAATTATCAATAGATTACTACAGTATCATTAATAAATCTATCGCTTTTTAAAAAACCAATAGATTTCTTAATGATACCATAAGAATCTATTGGTTTTTTAAAAAACGATAGATAAAAATCACCCCCGCTGCCTAAATGCTTCATAAAGCAATACTCCCGTTGAAACTGAAACATTTAATGAATCAGCCTTACCCTTCATTGGAATCCGTACAGACATATCAGCCTCTTCAGACCAAACTGTACTTAGACCCTGATCCTCACTCCCAACAACAACAGCTAATGCACCGGTCAAATCAGCTTTCGTATATACCATCTTCGCCTCTGGAAAAGCCGCACAAATTTTTACCGTATTCACCTTTAAAAACCCTATAACCTCTTGAACCGAAACAACTACCGTCTTTACAGAAAAAATCGTCCCTAAACTAGCCCGAATAACATTAGGGTTATAGACATCCGTTTTTTGATCACATACAATCACACCCGTAACACCCACCCCATCACATGTCCGTAAAATAGCCCCTAAATTTCCTGGTTTTTCTACCCCCTCAACCACCACAAAAAAATCATTCTTAGTATTCTTAAAATCCTTTAAATCATACTGCTTTGGTTGACAAACAGCCAAAACCCCATTTTCTTTTTTACCATATGAAATTTTAGAAAAAATATCTTTTGTTGTTTCATATATCGAAACGTTATTTAAAAAAGATGGTCTATCTCCGCAAAAATAAACACTTTCCATCCGAACCCCTGCTTCAAAAGCCCGTTCAACTTCACGGACTCCTTCGACAATCGTAAACCCCTCGACCCCTCGTTGCCGTGACTTGCGCAGCTGAACAATATTTTTAATGCGTGGACTCACTAAACTAGTAATTTTAATCATAAAATAAACCACTCCAAACCAAATCAGACCCCGGGGGTCTGATTTGGTCTAATACAGCTCCAAAAACTGGGTTATCTCTCTAACAAACTCTTCTCGACTATAAACATGTCCTCCCATATGACTCCCTATAATCTCAACAAATTCTTTAGGCCCTTTAGCTGCTTCAAAAAGCTTCCAACCTAAATCAAACGGAACTGTCTGGTCCTCACGGCTATGAAAAAATAATTTAGGTGCATCAATATGTTTAATTTTTGTCAATGAATCTAATCTAGTCTTCACCAAAAATGATGGAATAATTGGAAAAACATGTTTTGCCATATCTACCGCATTAGTAAAAGATGAGTCAATAATAAGATGCGAAAATGTTCTTTTGGAAGCGACATTAATGACTGCCACGCCGCCCAAAGAAGCTCCATAAGCAATAATTTTATCCTGTTCAATATCCGTCCGTCCTTTCAAATAATCATACGCTGCCGTAGCATCGATATACATCCCTGCCTCAGTTGCTGATCCCTCACTTTTTCCAAACCCACGATAATCAAAAATTAGAACATTAAGCCCCATTTCATAAAAAAGTTTAATCTTCTCTAAACGTCCACTAATATTCCCTGCATTTCCATGCATAAATAAAAGCGTTCCTTGAGGAGCTTTTGCTTTCACAAACCAACCATGAAGCCCCAGACCATCTTCTGTCTGAATAAGAACATCTTCAAAAAAAATTCCCACATCCATTGGAGTTGCTATAATTTCACGTGAAGGGAAAAAAATGGATGTCCGTTCTAAATGACGAACACAAAGAATAAGCATGATAATAATAAAAATAAGTAAAAATATTAATCTCATCGCGCGGAAGAATAGTCCTTTAAATTATAGGTAATGTCCGTTGATGGCATAGCGTGCGTATCAATAATAACACTGGCCTTAGCAAAAAACTCTGTGCACAATGTATCATGATAATCCGAAAATACCACTACACGTTTAATGCCCGCAGTGATCAAAGATTTAGCACATGTCGTACACGGCATATTCGTAACATACGCCGTGGCCCCATCAACACTATGCCCTAACCTGGCCGCCTGAATCAAAGCATTCATCTCCGCATGCACCGTACGCACACAATGATTCTCAACAATAAGACAGCCTACATCTTCACAGTGTTCATCTCCAGGAATGGAACCATTGTAACCTGTCGCCACAACATTCTTACCCTTAACCAAAACACACCCACAATGCATACGCGGACAAGTCGCCCTCTCCGACGCCAACATCGCTAATTTTAAAAAATACTCATCCCAATCCGGTCGTTTATTCATTTTAACTCCTTTATACTTTATACTCTAACATCCTAACAACCCCTTCTTGAAAAATTTCTTCAATCGGTAGAAGACTAATAACATAATACGATTCTTCATTAAAATCAAAAAAATATCCTGGATGAACCAAAACATGCTTTTCCTTTAATAAAGACAATATAAAACTTTCTTCATCCTCCCCATTGTGCACCCTTAAAATCGAATACCAGCCCCCCTCTGCATTTAAAAGCTCAACATGCTCACACTCTTGAACCTTTTTTTTTAAAAACTCTAAATTCTTTAAAACTCTCTCCTTAATTTTCTGTTGAATTTCTTCTGCTGATGCAAACCAGTTGGCTAATGCATTTTGTGCCGGCGTATTAACCGATAAATACGTATCTGCTATCAACTCAAGGCGTGCCTTAGCCTCCTTCACCAAATCATCTGGACCATTCATCACAATCCAAGACAACTTCATCTGCGGCAAACCTAACGTTTTAGATAACCCTCCCAATACAAATGTCAAAACATTCGTATTATCAACTAAACTTATGGGCCTTTCCTGATTTTCAAAAGCATAATCCCAAAACACCTCATCACAAATAATCGCTCTTTGGTTTTGCATACAAAATGCATTAATTTGCTCTAACTCTTGATTTTGCACAAACAATCCCGTTGGATTATTTGGATTGACCACCACAATCACCTTAGCTTCCTTGCAGAAATAACCACCCAAACACCCATCGTTTGGATGGTATGTTTTCATATGGACATCATTAAGCTCACTTAAAAATTGAAATAACGGATAGCTTGGTCGAGGGAAAAAAACTGTGTCACCTGGATTGGCCAATAAACGAAAAAGATAAGAGTAGCCCTCGGATGTACTGGACGTTAAAAATATTTGATCTGGTGAAACTTTAAATCCTCTTTGCCAATAATATCGACTCACCGCCTCACGCGCCTTAAACAACCCCTGTGCCTCAGGCTCATACTGAAAATTCCTTTCTGATGAAAGCCCCTTAAGCATATCCTTTGGATATGCAAACCCACATTGGGTTGGATTCGATGCTGTCAAATCTAAAACAGAAACTCCATTTTTTTTTAACTCCTGCAGAACTTCCGTTACTTTATTCGTTGTCAAAGACCACTCTGTACGTTGTGCAAACTTAACCATTACGCGTCACACGCTCCAATTCCGTTTCTTTTTCTTTTAATAACCTTGAAACACGCATATATTCTGCTTTGGTTATCCACGTCGTGTCGTCTTGTTTTTTCGATAACCTTGCCACATCCTTTTTTAAATGCGCGATCTCTTTACGATACCCCTCAACACGCCCCTCTAAAATTCTATTTTCTGTATCTAAAACCTTTTTTTCTCCCACTAAAGTTTCATTGGAAAATTTCAACTCCTTAACGGCGCCTGTTAATTTTAAATACTCCACATGTTCCTGGCTAAACATTTCTTGTACACGAATTAATTCTTCCTTAAGTTTTTTAAATTCCTTTGTTTTTTTATCTCCAGAGACCTGCTCCCGTTGTTGCCAATCCCGTTCCTGTGCCAACTTTTCTTGAAGCTTCTTCGCCTTAGCCTTTTCCAACAATAGCTCTTTATCAACATCGTCCTTAGCTTTCTGTATCCCGCCTATTTCCTGATGCATCACCTGCTTTTGCCGCTCCGTAGCCTTAGCAATCCGCTCCCAATCTTTTTGCTTTTGCTGATCTTCCTTTTCCTTACGCAATTGTTTCTTTTTCTTACGTCGCCTCCCTTCCGTCGGAAGTAAAAAAAGAACAATCAAAAGCACCCCAATAAAAAAAACACCTACCCCAATAAAAAAATCAATTTTTGTCATAACAATCCCTCACTTTGTAATTCCCTTTAGCTCTAAATCAAAATCATCTTTACTATCTGCATACTGCCTCGCTTCTTTCTCTTCAACGATGCCTGCCTTCACTAAACCAACTAATGATTGCTTAAATGATTGCATGCCGAACATTTCACCTTCATCAATAAAACCCTGAATCTCTCGAACACTCCCTTCTCGAATCAACCGCGCAATACTAGGTGTCACCACCATTGTTTCAAAAGCAGGAGCGCGTCCATTACCATCCTTACGTGCCAAAAGCCGCAACGAAATTGTCCCTTTCAAAATCAACGATAACTGCATCCGAATTTCATCATGCAAATACGGAGGAAAAAAATTCACAATACGCATAATCGTCTGCACCGCGTTCACTGTATGAAATGTACTCATAACAAAAGCCCCCAACTCCGTTGCTGTAATGGCTGCCCTCATAGTCGCTTCATCCCGAACATTCCCAATAAAAATAATATCCGGACTTTGCTGTGTCACATGCTTAAGGGCCAAAGGATAAGAGTGAACATCTAAATCCAACTCCCGTTGACTAATCAAACTTTTTTTATCTTTAAACAAAAATTCAATTGGATCCTCAATCGTAATAATATGCTCAGCCCGATTTTGATTAATATACTCAAGCATACTCGCAATGGTCGTTGACTTCCCATTTCCCGCCGGACCACAGGCTAAAAACATTCCTCTGGACTCCTCGCAAAATAACTTACAAACATCTATCGGAAGACTTAACTCTTCAAAAGATTCAACCTTCGCATGCACATGGCGAGCCACCACAGCAGGGGTTCCCCGTTGCATAAAAATATTAATCCGAAAGCGCCCCATATCCCCTTCTTCCTCATGAATAAAGTCCACATCCAAATTCTCTAAAAATTGCTGTTTACGCTGTTCATTATCTAAAAGCAGGTTAGTAAACGCTTGCATTTTTTCTTTCGAAATCACCTCTTCATCAAGGACTTCAATCTCCCCATCAACCCGTACCCGTGGCTGAGCACATGTCCGTAAATATAAATCTGAAGCTTTCCGTTCCAACATTTTATTAAAAATTTCACTTAATGTCATATTTAACTCCTTTTAGCTCCGCCTCAATCTCTTTAATTGTCGGCAGAGTAGATTTAAATTTTTTGGGTAAAGAATGCGTTAATTTGTATTCTGAAACACCGATAGGTTTATTAATATCACTCAACGCATATTCAACAACTACTTTATCTTTTGTTTTACATATAAGCATACCAATTCCATTAAATACGGACTCATTAAAAAGCTTATTTGCTCGTAGAATCATTGAGACAAATAAAATTAAATCAAAAATTAATTAGTGAAATTGGTATTACCCTAAACATCCCTTATACCACGAATCTCTCTGTTTTAAAATTTCCTACTCCACCCAAACCCATTCAATTTTTTATCCCACTACCTTTCTCAAAAAAACCTTTCCCTCTCAACTTCCGATGATATGTTATAGCAAAACGATGCGCTTCATCTCGTGTACGTTGCAACAATTTTAATCCTAATGAATCCAAAGATAATCTAACCGGATTCCGCTTGCCCGGCAAGAAAATTTCTTCTTCTCTTTTGGCTAATGATACAATAGAAATCTGTACCTCCAATTTTACTAACTCTGCATAAGCCGCACTTAATTGCCCCTTACCTCCATCAATCACAATCAAATCAGGAAAGGCTTTACCTTCGGCTTTAAGCCTCCGATATCTCCGCCGGACAACTTCAGCCATCATCTTAAAATCATCAATCCCCTGCACACTTTTAATCTTAAAACGTCGATAATTCCGCTTATCCGGCTTGCCATTTAAAAATGAAACCATAGATCCCACCGCCTGCTGCCCCATGATATTGGAAATATCAAATGTCTCCACCCGCTCAGGCGCTCGAGGAAGGTTAAGCGCACGCTGCAACTGCTCCGATTCTTTGTAATAATTAATATCTTTCGTTCCTGAATACAAGGCCCCAATCGCCCGCAACTGATCTCGTACTTTAGCCGCCTTTTCAAACTTTAGTGCCTGGCTATATTCTTCCATTTCTTTTTTTAAATTACGATAAAGTGTATCTTTTTTTCCTTCCAAAATAAGACGTACATGGCGTATATTCTTCCCATACTCTTTCTTTGTAATTTTTTTAATACATGGCGCATCACAAAGCCCAATGTGATAATCCAAACATTCTTTTTTTGGAAAAGGATCACACACACGAAATGGAAAAATACGCCGAATAATGGAAAGGGCCTCACGGATTAATCCCGGCTTCACATAAGGCCCATAGTAATGACACTTATCACTCTTCTTACGAGGACGCTCCACAGAAATTCTTGGGAAACCATCCTTGGTCACTTGAATCAACGGATAACTCTTATCATCCCGCAGATCAATATTATATTTCGGCTTATATTGCTTAATAAGACTTGCTTCTAAAATCAACGCCTCAGCCTCGCTGGCCGTTTCCAGAATATCAATATCCTTAATATCTGCCACCAACAAGTCTGTCTTAGAAACTATCCCCGTGTTTTTACGAAAATACGACTGCACACGCTTACGCAACGCAATCGCCTTACCGACATAAATCACACAACCACGCGCGTCCTTCATTAAATACACACCGCTGGTTAATGGTAAGCTTTTAATTTTTTGTTCAAGAGACATAGGAGAATTGTAAAATTAATGGTTGCTGATATTGAGCTGGCTAAAGCTATACCTACCAGCTTCAATGGAAACATTAAAATAATATTTAAAACAGCATTAATCCCTAAACATATCGCCGCACTCTTAACAGGTGTTTTTGTATCTTGAAGAGCGTGAAATGCGGTGACTAAAATTTTAATTCCAGCAAAACTGCATAACCCCAGAGCATAAAAACGTAAGGCGCCAGATGTGATTTGTGTAGAATACGCACTAAATACCCCTCGCTCAAAAAGTAATCGGACAATCGGTTCTGCTAAAAAAAATAAAATACCCGTAGATGCCCCCATAACGATAGATACATTCCTTAAAGAAAAAAATACCATTTCTTTAAATGCCTTCATATCTTTTTTACCCGCCAAAGCAGAAAGACTCGGCAAAGCTGCCGAGGCTACAGATACGCCAAAAATGCCCATGGGAAACTGAATCAATCGCGTGGCAAAATAAATCGCGGAAATCCCTCCCTGCCCCACAACCATCGACAGTGAAGCACACAACGTGTCAATCAAAACGGTTAATTGATATACTCCACTTCCGATCATGCGTGGTAAAAGCAACTTGCCAATACGTGCAGCTCCTGGATGATAAAGGCTTTTTGGCCTCTGATAACGTACGCCGGCTTTATATAAGGCTGGGACTTGAAACATTAATTGTAAAACACCCCCAATCAAAACCCCCACGGCCACGCCAAAAATAGGCTCAATATTTCTATGCCAGCTGACCAATGCACTAATAATAATAGCGATGTTAAGCAAACAGGGAGTAAACGCCGGAACAACAAATGAGCGTAACGTATGCAAAATACCAAAACTATACGCTGTTAAACCTATAAAAACCAGATAGGGAAACATGCCCTTTGTCAACGCAATCGTTAATTGTAATTTTTCTGGTGTGACAATAAACCCCGGAGCAATCATCCTTACAATCACCGGAGTCAAAAACATCCCGCAAAGCGTAAGGGCACTTAATAGCATTAACGCCCAAACTAAAACAACATTAACTAATCGCCAAAAATTTGCCTTATCTTGTTTGGATTGATACTCCGTCAAAATTGGAATAACCGCGGCATTTGTAGCCCCTTCCCCTACAAAATCTCTAAAAAGATTGGGGATTTTAAAAGCTACAAAAAAAGCATCTGCTTTAAGGCCTGTGCCTAAAAACTTAGCTAAAATAACATCCCGAAAAAAACCTAAAATGCGTGAACTTAGTGTCCCTATCGAAAGAATAGATATTGAGCGTAATAATGTACGGTGAGAATTAGAGTGGTTAGCGTGAGATTTATATATTGACATCTATAGGTGCTTTTGCTATATTTGAGCATTAAAATTAATTAAAAAGGAGTATAACCCGTGCCACAAAGAAAATCTGGAATTAAAGAACTACGCAAGAATCGTCGCAGTCGAATGCATAATCTTGATATTAAAACAGATCTTAGAAAAACAATTAAGCAATTTATAGCTTCTGTTGATGAAAAAAAAGCCGACGAAGCTAAAACAAATCTTAAAACTGTTTACAAAAAATTGGATAAAGCCTCTAAACGTAACATTATCCATGACAACACCGCTTCCCGCCGCAAATCAAAATTTAGTAAACTAGCTGCAAGTATTGCTTAAAACCTAAAAAAATAACCAATATAAATTTTAAAATATATTGGTTATTTTTTTAATTCTCCATCAACTTTACAACTAAAACTTCCATAGCCTCTTGAGGCTTTAAACGGCTGCGTTTAATATTTAAATCGGCTTCTTGTAAACAGCGCAAACCGTGTTGAAATTTTTCCGAGGATACTCGATTTCGTTCTTTTCCCCAATACCAAGTCAATCCACCCATCAGTTGCAGGGGATGACTCCCTTCATCCATCAGCTCGTGCAGTATCTTTAATGTTTGTTCCATATTCCCAGCCCCCATCACCTTGGTCATATCAAAAACATTCTTTTTTTTTCTCTGCCCAAAACGTACAACCTTTACTTGTGCTATTAATTTTTTAAAAAAAGCACTGCGTGCATCCATCTCATCTGCATCTAAAATAAGAATAAGGTGCTCTGGTTCCTGCTCAACACATTCAAGAATTAATTCTTTATTATGGGTGTTTAACTTATGCACTGCACGAATAAGCACAACCCTTTGGGTAGCGGTGGCAGGAAGAGCAACAAGTGTTTTTTTTAATAGCTCCGAATTTAATTTATTTCCATAAAGAAGCTCATAATCAAATTGGCGGGAATTTTCTGTGGTAAGAATACTCTGCTTAATTGCCTCTATTTTTTGTTCTTTAGCAAAATGATCTTCTCCGGAAAGTAGATAGATCATTGAACCTCACCAGTCCTCAATGGTTCGCTCAACAATCCTGCGTGCTAAATCTTTAATGGCAATCTTAACGGCGGCTTCCTCTGTTATGGCTTGTGAGCCAGTCACAAAATATTCAGCTTCTCCAACAAACCCAGGCTCACTCCAAGCTATTTCATTTCGCTTTGTATCCCATAACTCAAAGGAAACTGTGATCTGAACACGATATTCTTCAACATCTTGGTCATCTGTATAACGCAAGACTCCCCGAAAATAACTCTTTAATCGCCCTTTTAAAATTAAATCGGCATCCTCAAACTCAGCGATCTTCAAATTCCCGTCAAATAAAAATCGATCAATCACTGCGTTGCGAGCATCAAGCTCTAATAACGGCAAATAAATATTACGTCCACTTCCATCGGTATAGGAAATTTCATTCTTAAAATCTTCAATATGAATAGTTTGGAGGTTCTTTGGTAAGGTAGAGCGCGTAGTATATCCACACCCTGTTAAAATGGTAAGAATACTAAACCAGCATACATAAAAAAAACTTCCCCTTTTAAACATAAGGCTATTCTTCCTTTTGGTTCATTTTCAAAATCTTTTTCAATGAAGGCGCTGCCCAGCGGGTTTTAGCATAATCATTGACAATAGTTTGGTAATATGTTTTGGCGGCTTTATAATTTTTTTGTTTCTCATAAAACTTGGCAATTAAAAAATTATTTTCCGCCTCTTTTTCCCGTAACTCATAAATTTGCAATTTTGCGTCTTCTGATAACTCTGCATCTGGAAATATTTCTAAAAAATCTTCAAACTCTGCCACAGCTGATTGGGTCACCTTCTGATCATATTGAGCCCTGGTGGAACGCTGCGCATCCGTCATCGCAATCTGATACTTTGCAGCCTTAGTCCATTGGCTATCTGGATAATCATTAAGAACTTTTTCAAACTCATCACGTGCTTCCTGATAAAGCTTCTTTTCCAAAAGATATAATCCAATTTTATATTGTGCCTGTGATGCCAATTCCCCATAAGGGGCATTTTTAATGACGGTCTTAAAAATATCAACAACGCCATATTCATCCCCTAATAGAGCCTGTTTAAACTTGCTCTTCCCTTTCTGACCATCTAAAAGCTCGACACCTAAATCATATTGTTTTTTAACAATCTGAGCAGAATGTTCGCTAAAAGGATATTTATCAATAACCAACTGATAGGCCTTAAAACTAGCATAAATATTTCCCTGCTCTTCTAAACATAACCCAATATAATATTGTGCATCCGGAGCCTGACGCGAACGAGAATAATGCTTAATTAACTTCTTAAACTCTTGAATAGATTCCTTATATTGGCCGGCTTCATAAAAATCAACCCCCACTTGAAGCTGCTCGGCAGGGGTTTCCTTAACAGAATACTTTGGATTAATCCATTTATTCGTTTCCGGCGTCCACACCCAAAAAGCTGATGCTGCCGAAGGAAGAGAAAGTGAGGATATAAATAATAATAATAATAAAGAATATATGCGTTTCATTGCTCGTAAATTTAACATAGTCATAGGGGTTTGTCAATTATATGGAAACTCTGGGGTGCTCCAGACTCTCTCCTATTTCAATAAAGCCGCCTCCAACATCCACAAACTTTCCTTAGCATAATCATCCGCAAATTTAATCCGCCCCGTTTCTTTATGAATAATGACTGTAAACACAGACGGAATACTTCTCCTCTCGCGTTCTTTAAAAAAAACTAACCAATGATCCTGATAATGAGGAAGATCTTTGTATTCGACCTTACGCTCTGCATAGGGGTTTTTTAAATCATATATCTCGACAAAATTCTTATCAATCAATTCTTTTTGCGCCATTATTTTAGCCTCTTCCCAACTAATGGCATCATCAAAGACAACATTGTCATAACTTTGCGAAACCTGCTCAATACGCTCAACCATAGCTGAAGCACAGCCTAAAAAAAACAAACATAAAACCAGCAAACATTTCCTCATGAGCCCTCCTCAAATAAAAAAATTAAGATGTACAAAATTTAAAAACTTTCTTAGAATATAAATGAAGGGAGTCTCTTATGGAAAAAAAAATTACCAATTATGATATCCGCGAACTCTTTGTCTCCATTAAAGTCAAAGCACTTATGACAAAACCCGTTCCAACCGTTTATGAAACCGATGACTTAAGCGACGTTGAAGAAATTTTTATCGACCAACATGCCAGCCATGTCTGCATCATTGATTCCAGCCATAAACTCACCGGAATAATCAGCCAAAAATACCTTTACAAAATACGCTCTCCTCAAAAAATTCTCCCCGGAAGAATTATGGAAACAAACAAAGATATTATTATTGATGGCGATAGTTTTTATGACCGCAAAACACTTAATGGATATATTTTAAAAGACCTCATGGATAAAATCCCCGACTATCTTCACCCCGATCACACACTTAAAGACGCCATCACACTTATGTCAAGACTAGGCTCCAGCTGCGTCCCGATCGTTGATGAAAAATGTAAAGTGAAAGGTTTATTAAAAGAAAGCCATATCGTTAAAATGCTTGCTGGGCTTTTTGACTAGATTTTTTAAAAATCTCCTCACCATCTTGAATAAAAACATCAATCGTTTTACTTTTTCGAATTTTAAAAAAAGGTGTTTGTAGTTTAGCATAATAGGATGGGTTTGGATTAAATTCATCCTGAAATGCAATATAAGAAACCGTTGAGACAACCATAACAACTAAAGAGATTGTTAAAGAAATTTTCACCTGTTTCCTGCGGGACAAGTTTGTGGCAAAAGATAAATTACGCGTTAACAGCGCTGTGAATAACATACTCACAACAATGGCAAATACCGTCCAGTGCACCCAAAAAAGAGTAGAAAGATATCCAGCAACATTAACCATATACTCTGCCGGAAGAACAACCAACCAAAACAAACACGTCACACTGATCTGAGCCCAAAACTGCGGTCGACTCTTAATCAGCCGTCCTACAAAAGCCCAAACACTGGCCCAAATTAAGACACACACAACCTGCCAACAGGAAAAAGCCATCAATTTCTTGACAGATAAATTCTCATAACTTTCTAAATGTGTTCCAAAAGCATAAAATAAAATAGTCAAAAGGATTAAAGACCATGCATTAACCGCACGCCCCAAACGTTTATGCACCTTATTTTTTACAGCAAGCGGCCTTGCAGGGGCCACGGCCTGCTCCGGGGAAACAAACCTTAAGTGCGTCCTCCCGATAATAACTTCATCCCCTGATTCAATAAAAACTTCTGATATCACTATTTTATGTTTTCGACTATAAATACCGTTCTCACTATTTAAATCCGTTAAAACCCACCCGTTTTCTTTTTTCCGTAAAACACAATGCTCGGCTGAAACAAATGGATCCATAAGCACGCAATCATTGTGATAACTACGCCCTATATGAACTTCCCCCGTTTCAAAAATCCTATATTTCTGAGGAGATGCTCCTGTTGAAAAAATTTCAATAACTATGGTTTTATCCATTGAATAGCCTTCATAAACTTTTGTATAAACTGCATCGCATTACTCTTAGTTAACCCCATAGCTACAACATCCACTATAAACCCTCGGTCTTTAGCGTGTACGGAAGCCATCGATAAATTAATATCATACAGAGATGTATATTTTTTATAATTTCGTACACAAAGGGTTGCCTTCCAATCTTTTCCATCAATCGAAACAAAATCATTTTGACACACAAAATTCGTCACATCATATTTTGCCGCATTGCCAAATTTTCGTGGATTTGAAAAATATAATTCATATAAGTTATAAAAACGAATCGCATTTAACCCCTTACTAATCAACCAGTTATACCTATAATGAATTTGTCCTGTCTGAAGAGTTGGCGATAAATAAAGCTGATCATCTGTCGCACAATCCATATAAGAATGGCTATAAAGATTTTCTCTAATATCCTTTGAATCTCCCCAACACTTAAATGCTTTAGAAATTTTCCCCGGCACTATAGCATCCCCGATGGTCATATTATCCCACACAGATTCCATAACCCTCTTCATATAATCATCCTGATTTTCTACTAGCTGCTTCTCGATGTCGGCTTTCCAGCCTCCAGAAATTCCGAATGGATTTTCAACAACTTTCGCATAAAGTGCTTTTAAATATTCGACAGGAACAAGAAAACTAAGCTGATCTCCCGCTGTAGCTACATTAATCCCTATCACCTCCCCAGCATGATTCAACGCAGGACCGCCACTCATCCCTGGATTAATGGATCCACTAAAAAGAATTTTCTTATAAAAAGAATTTTTCATCCATCCATTATATGTTCCTTCAACGATTGTCATGCCCAAATCATGTGGATTCCCCATCGAAAAAATACGCGTCCCCTTAGATAAAGAGACTCCGGCTAATGTCATAAACTGATTTGATGCCTCATGACTTTTCACAACCGCCAAATCATGCACCACATCAATATGTAAAATCTCTAACGGCCCTACGGTATTATCTTCACGAACAAATTCCACGCGATAAGATTTTGGTTTATTAACAGCCAAAGAAACAACATGGAAATTAGTTGCAATATGCCCTTGCGCACTAATCCGAAATCCGGAACCAATCGCTGATTTTTTACCTGTAGCTTTATCCACCACCTGAATTTGATAAACATTTGCCTGATGATCCTGATAAAGCCTTTGCGCTTCGTCTGTAATCATGTTGGCTTCAACAGAAGAAATAAAAAAGGTAAAAAGAAAACTGATGGCTAACTTTAAAAATTTATTCATGGGCTTTATTGATATACACTGTCTGTGTTGGATAGGCAAATTCAATATTATATTTTTCAAAAGATTCGTGAATGGCAAAATTAATTTTCTGTTGAACATCCATATATTTATTATAATCCCCGCTTTGAACATAATAGACAATCTCAAAATTTAAACTAAAATCTCCATAAGATAAAAAATGGGCGCGATCAAATGTTATATTTTCAATCTTTTTAATAATCCCTTCAATAATTTCAGGAATTTCTTTTAGCTGCGTGCGTGAAGTCTGATACGTTACACCCAAATTAAAAACAACTCTACGATGCTTCATTCGTCGATAATTTCGCAAACGTGAATTGGTTAAATCTGTATTAGAAAACACCAATTGCTCCCCGCCTAAACTATTAATGCGTGTCGTTTTAATCCCAATATGCTCCACCGTCCCCATATAATCATCAACAATAACAAAATCTCCAATTTCAAATGGCCGGTCAAAAAGAATCGCTACATAACTGAACAAATCACCCAACACCGCTTGCGCAGCCAGAGCCACCGCAACCCCACCAATACCCAAACCAGCAATAACGGCTGAAATCTTAAATCCAAGGTTATCCAGAAAAAAGATAATAGCCAGCCCCCAAATAACAACCCTGATAATATCAAGCGCCCCTTTGAGGCTATGGCGCATAGCAGGCCCATTCCCTTTCTTGGTCAATCCTGTCTCAAAAACATACTGAATCACACTAACGACCAAATGCGCTGCCACCAACGTCACAATAGCTGTTCCTAAAATATGCACCCCATAACGCATTGACTCTGACATTTTCAACATATGGATACTCATATAAAACACACCCAAATACACCAAAGGAAATGCCGTTGCCCGAATAATATTTAGAATAAAATCATCCAGTGTAATTTTTGTCTTCTGCGCCCACTGCCGTAAACGTCGTAAGACAAAATGCCGCACAATACGAATTACAAGCACACCAAATAAAAACATAAAAACAGCGGCGATATAATCCTTAATGGGATTCCCTAAAAATATTTGATCCATAACATTTTCCATTATTGCTCACCTCTTTTTTAAAGTAAAATTTTTAAAATCGAAATGCACTCTTCCTGTCTAAAAAAATTTATTTTAACTAAACAAAAGTCTTATGTCTACACCACAAAAAAATCTTTATTCTTTAGAAAATCTTTTCGTATTATATAAATCAAAGGCATCCGCTACGCGTTGAACGGAATAAAAGAGGGGTTCTTTTGAGGCTTGCTTGACTTGATACTCCTGAACAGAACTGGAAGTAGAAACGATTAAAAAACTGCTTAATACAGAAACAGCGGTCACACTCATGTTGAGCATATTAAACTTTCGCCAAATAGATTTTTTAATTTTTTTCTTTTTAAGCATAATAAAAATGGTCGGGGAGCCGAGACTCGAACTCGGGACCCCTTGCTCCCAAAGCAAGTGCGCTAGCCAACTGCGCTACTCCCCGATATGAGGCGTTAGTATAACATAGCTTTAATCCTGCGCAACCAAAAAATTTATTCCTTGAACCTTGCTCTTACCTCTTTATAATGGGCGCAATGAAACACTTTCGCCGAAAGACTGCTTTTTTTTTATTAGCCCTGCTTATGCTAGGGACTATAGGTTTTTTCTACATCAATAAAATTTTACTCCCCGTAAAAATTAAACAATTTGTTACTCAACATATACAGGACATCCTGCAGCATGATGTTGAAATAAATTCCCTGCAATTCACACTTACTGATGGATTTGTCTTTCAAAACATTAACATTTATAAAAAAAATGAGCCGCATAAAATATTACTCCACATTGATAACGTCTCTTTTAATATCCTTATAACACCTCTCTTAAAAAATAAAAAAATCATCATTCCTTCTCTACAAATATCAAAGCCTTTTTTGCTCGTTGCCCATAAATCAAATAACCAATGGAACCTCTCAAATTTACTCAAAAAAAAACTTTCCCCCTCAAACACAAAATATCAATTCCTCATCGGAAAAATAAACATCAACGATGGGAGTATTGACTATATTGACAAAACACAAAAACCTCTTTTTCATGAATCTATAAAAAATATAAACCTTTCTATTTCACTATCCTCCCTTGAAAAAGGTGTTAAATTTTCAGGCAACTCTAAACTCCCCATACGACAAGCTACCATTTCTGCAGAAGGTGACTACAATATTTTTTCTAAAACACTTTCAGCCCATTTAATGACATCAAACTTTCCCCTTGAAAAATATTTGCCTCTTCTAAATTTACAATCAAACCTTTCTCTAAAAACAGGAATACTATCCTCACCCGGCGTTAATATTATCTATAAAAATAAAACACTTTCAGCCTCAGGAAAACTTAATCTTTCCACGGGATCCATTTATCTCGATTCCAAAAAAATATTTACCGGAAACATTCATGCATCCCTAACAGACTTTACCTATTCTTCTGATCAATGGAGCCTCACAGGAAACATAACCCTTCCCAGAACAAATATTCAAATCACTCAAGAGGCAAGCATACAAGGAAATCTAAATTTACCAAAAATAAATATCCACCACAAAGATGGCCTCTTGACTGTAAAGGGCTCTGCTTCGCTTAGTCAAGGAAATATAAAACTAACAGAACAAAGATTTTTTAAAGGGCACCTTTCGGCAACAGAATACAAACTTACCCTCTATAAAAATAATTTCAACCTTAATACACAACTCGTCATGAATAATGCAACGCTTCAGTGGACAGAAAACGTAAGCTTTAAAGGCAGCCCCTCTTTCCAATTAAACTTAAGCCATGACCTTGAAAATAAATTTTTATATAATGGTTCTGCCTCTTTTAAAAAAGCATCCCTAAGTGCGTTTCCCTATATAAATACGCTCACAAATATTCAAGGATCTATCGCTTTCCAAAATGATATATTAAGCACAAAAATTCTTACCCTTACTATGCATGAAACTCCTTGGCAAATATCTGCTCAATTACAAAATTTTACAGACCCAACCATCTCCCTTGATGTATCTACGAACCAATTGCCTCTAGACAAAGCCGTGGCCTTCTACAATATAATAAAGAAAAAAACTCTTCCCATAAACCTGGAAGGAACGGCTTCCCTAAAAGCTTCTTATGAGGGGTCATTAACAAAGTTCGACGATGAAGCACTGAACATTAAAACTACTTTAAAAAACACCCTATTATCCTCTGACACTCTCTCCCAAAATATATCTGAAATAAATGGAAACATTAAATACACTAAAGGACTTATACGCTGGAACGCGCTTCAAGGAAAATACAACAAGCAAACTTATACACTCAACGGCAAACTTAAAAGTTTCTTCCGTCCGGTTGTCACAACACAGATCACTTCAAGTCAAATCAATATCGATACAAAAATTAATATTCTAAGAAAAGCCTTTCGTATTGTTTCCTTAGAAGGCGTTGTTTTTAACGCCCCCATTAATATTACCGGAGATGTACATCTTTTTGAAAACGCCGCTCCTGATTTAGATTTCAAAGGAACGTTTTCTATCGATATGAAAAATATCCCCGCTCTCGTCCCGAAAATTCAACCTCTATTTGACCAATATAAACCCATCGGAACCTTATCTGGAGAAGGCTTATTTAGAGGAAAACATAATGACCGGCGCAATTGGGTCATTGCCCTTAATATTAACTCTCCTCTCGTTACTATCAAAGACATCCCCCTAAAAAATGTCGCATTCAAAATTGAACAAAGGGACAATCATATTGGAAAATGCAACCTTAGCGCTAAAGTATATGATGGGGATTTTTCTATAACCTCATCCGCAGACTTGCTTGCAAATGACATTCCTGCAAATCTTATATTTCAACTCACAGATATGGATTTAAGCTTATGGAAGGAAAATAAAAAAATAAAAAATAAAAATCTTGCTGGAAAACTATCCATTCATTCTACTTTAAAAGGCCCTATTAAAAACTTAGATAAAATAAAAGGGGAGGGCTCTTTTACAATCAAAGACGGCTACTTAGGTCATCTTAGTAAAATTTATCCCGACGCTTATTTCACTTCCGCAAAAGCTGATTTTGTGATTAAAAACAAAAAAGCTATTACAGAAAACGCCAAACTTTTTAGCCAAGCCGTCATTCTCAATGGGCAAGGATGGATTGATTTAGATCAAAACATCTATTTTGATATTGTCCCCGGCATTGGAAATATCACGATATCCGGAAAAAAAAACATCTCCCTGGACCCCAGCTTTCTCCTACAAGAAGCTATAAGCTTATCCTGCAGTGGCACCATCAAGAAACCAAACTGCCAGCCAAATGCCTCACCGACAAAAATTATAGGAAATACAACAGGTTTTATTTTAAAAGGGGTTGGGAGTATTTTAGAAGGGTTATTTTGATATAAAAAATTTCTGTAATTTTTCTTCTGGAAAAATCAGTTTCATTTCTTTATATACGGCCTGCTCATCCTCTGAGCGCCCCTGTTTCCGATAAATCTTAGCAAGTTTTTCCCATGAATCATATAAATAACGATCTCGCCTTATCGCCTCATTAAACATTTTTTCCGCATCTTTAAACAGCCCTTTTGTAAAATAAATATCCCCCATATAATAATATGTATCTGCATAAGAAATATTCTGTTTTAGAGACTGTCTAAAATACTGCATCGCCAGATCAAGACTCCCAAGATTCTTTTCAATGATGCCCAAATTCCCTAAAACCTCGGCAAGCTTTAAACCTCGCCCCGCTATTTTTAAAAAATACCTCTTGGCTTTTGCATATTCTTTCTCTTCTAGATAGGCATACCCTAACCAATAATTAGGCCAATAATTATGTGGTGATATAACAAGCCATTTTTGACAATACCTTTTTTGATCACCCCAAAGATAATTATAATAATGCGCATTCATCATATAGAAACTCAACAAGCTGACTAGAGTCCCCCACCATAAAATTTTATGAACATGCTTATAGAGACGCGAAAAAAGGCTGGCCAAAAGTAAAAAGTATCCAATAGATGAAAAAAACAACCAATGCGGTTGAATAACAAACCCCAATTTAGGTCTTGAAAAACAAGCTAGCGTTACAGGAATAAAACCTATTAAAATCCAAGATAAAGCAAGCGACTCTCGTCTGAACCTCCCCGAAAACCTATAGAAAAAAAATGATATTCCTAAAATAAATAATACAAAAACAGTATTCCATAAAAAAACATTTTCAACCGGAGGCGCGTCCCATGCCAATACAATTCCTTGCAAAAAGAAAAGTTTAGAAAAATACCAAAACATTAACTTACAAAAAGAAGCGCTATACGAAAAAATAGTTAAATTATAGGACGTAATGTTTTGAATAACACTCTCATTTAGACTCGAATAATACATTCTAAAAATAAGGTAAAAAACAGAAATAACCCCTGCAGGAACCGCCCCTCTAATGGCTCTTTTTAAATTAACCTTTTTAACAAAAATCAATACGGTTATTAGATAAAGAGGAAAAATAATTACTGTTTCATGACACAACAGAGCTAATACAAACCAAATTCCTCCCAAAAAACTATCCCCAACAACATTTTCTCTGTTTTCAAAAGCATTTAAAAATTTTGTTAAACTCAAAATCACAGCTAATATTAAAAAAGCATATCCTACCGCATTTTTATAATTAACAACAATACCGTTAATCGGATGCATATAAAAAAATAGAGTTGTTAACGCCGCTGTTTTTTGACACTCAAAAAAACTTTTTAACAACCTATAAAGAAAAACACCTCCAAGATAAAAAAGACCAATACTAAATAAATGATAGCCTAAAGGATTTTCTTCAAACAAAATGTATGTAATTAGATTAAAAAAATGAATAACAGGCCGAAAATAAACCTGACTATGTTGTGTATTAAAATCAAGCTGCAAAAACGATAATGTTCCTATTAATGGATTTTTTATTACCATCGGATAATCATCCATTAAAAAACCATTATACAAAGAATTTTTATAGGTAAAAAAACAAACGGTGAGGAAAATTAAATAAATGCAAATACTACGATAAGGTTCGAGGATAGAGTTCTTTAGCGTTCTATTAAAAAATAAAGTCATTTAATATTTTTTTAATTTTTTCAAAAGCCTGAGCCCGATGGCTGCTTTTGGCTTTAATGGCGGGATCAAGCTGTCCAAAGGTTTGGTTATATCGGGGAAGAAAAAAATAAGGGTCATAGCCAAAACCATTTTTACCTTTTGCCCGTAAAGCAATCAAACCATGACAACGCCCATTGGCAACACCAACGATAGGCAAATCTTTTTTTGTTCCATCAACAATCACAGCACAGCACCGATAACAAGCCCTGCGTTCCTCCAAAGGAACACCGCGCAGCTCCCGTAAAAGCTTAGCATTATTTTTTTTATCCGTCGCCTGTGGCCCTGAAAAACGTGCTGAATAAATGCCTGGAGCATTATCTAATACTTTAACCTCCAGCCCTGAATCCTCCCCCAACGTCAACTTTTTTGTATACATCGCAATAGTTCGTGCTTTCTTAATCGCATTAGCGCGAAATGTCTTGCCGTCCTCCACAACCTCAGGAGCCTCAGGATAATCCGCTAAAGAAGTTATTTTAAAATCAAAGTCTGCTAGCAGCCCTCTAATTTCTCGCATCTTCCCTTGATTAGTTGTTGCGATAACGAATTCTTTCATTTAAATTTTTCCAATGACTTTACGTTGAAGCACAAATAATTCCTCTATCCCCTTCTTCGCCAAAACCAAAAGAGTATCCATTTCTTTTTTTGAAAAAGGCGCCCCTTCCGCCGTCCCCTGAACTTCCACAAACTTTCCGCCGCTAACCATAACAACATTCATATCCGTTTGTGCCTGTGAATCTTCCACATAATCTAGATCCAAAATGGAGTTCCCATCAAAAATCCCTACACTAATCGCCGCTACAAAATCCGTTAGAGGAATGTGTTCAATCATTTTTTCCTTTTTCATATACTTAAATGCCAAGGCCAAAGCAATAAATCCCCCTGTAATGGATGCCGTGCGCGTCCCCCCATCTCCCTGAAGAACATCACAATCAATTTTAACCGTCCGTTCACCTAACTTACTCATATCAACAACACTGCGTAATGACCGTCCGATTAAACGCTGAATCTCTTGACTCCGTCCAGAATTCGAAGTTCGATCCCGCTTAATGCGTGAGTTACAAGAACGCGGAAGCATCCCATATTCCGCCGTAACCCAACCAACACCCTTACCTTTTAAAAATGGCGGAACTTTTTCTTCCACCGATGCCGTACAAATAACCTTAGTATCCCCAAACTCAATTAAACAACACCCTTCCGGATGTTTAATATAATTTTTTGTTACCTTAACTTTACGCAACTGATTAGCCGTACGTCCATCATGTCGTTTCATATTATTTCCCCTTCTTTTTTTTATATTCTGCCACAGCTGTTGTTGTAATTCCTCCCCGAGGACTTACAATTCCCTCAACCTTGGCCCATCGCGGCTTGCAGGCCTTAACAATATCATCTAAAATTTTATTGACTAAATGTTCATGAAAAATACCTACATCACGATAAGCTACAATATACATTTTAAATGACTTTAGTTCCAGGCATGTTTTATGTGGACTATAGGTTAACTTAATCGTCATAAAATCAGGCAAGCCTGTTTTAGGACAAATGCATGTACATTCCGGAATATCTAAAAAAATACTATATTCCCGATCGGCATATTTATTGTCCCACACCTCAATATTTGGCATCTTTAATATGAGTATATTTTCCTGCAAATCTTCATAGGATGACTTTTTTTGTTTCATTATTTTTCTCTCTTTTTAAAAACAACTCTCGAAATTCTTAAGCTCATCTCTTAAATTTAACTTTGGGAGTTGTTTTCACTATCTCAATTTCATAAACTTATGCATCTGCAAAATGATGCGTACATTATTTAACCGCTTTTGACATAACTCCTGGTACTGCAAACATTTTTGAATAACACCTTTATGCATGTCTCCATAATTTGGCTGCACTATAAAAAGGATGTCTTTTCCTTCTGCCGCCACTAAATCACGCGCTTTAATAATATCCTGATCCTCTGTTTCCTGTGAAACAACAATTTTAACAAAAACCTCACGCTGCTTTGCTATACGTAAAAACTGCACATGCTCCTGCCAATAAGATTTTTGCTGTGTAGAACTTGGAAGCTTGATGTCCATAGAAACAACATCGATCATTTCAATAAGCGATTCTAACTCCTGATAAAGAATACCACTGGATTCTAAATAAACAGACAAACCTATTTTTTTTAACTCAGGAATTAGTTCTTTTATAAAATCTTTCTGTAAAAGAGGTTCTCCTCCCGTCAGACTAATTGAAGATGCCAAACCTCTCACTTCTATAATTCTCTTTAAAACTTCCGAAACATCATATTCATCATATTTTTGATTATCAGCATCTCCAATTGACAACGGCGTATCACACCATGAACAATGCATATGACAACCAAAAAATCGTAAAAAAACCTGCTTAACCCCAACATACTTCCCTTCGCCTTGAATGGAAGAAAACATTTCTGTAACCTTTGCTTTCATAATGTCGGATCTTTAGTTCCCACCTGCTCAAATCCTCTTAAACGTAACACACAACTATCACACTTTCCACACGGATGCTTTCCTCCTCGATAACATGACCACGTTAAATCATAAGGAACATTCAATTTCAAACCCATCTTAATAATCTGCGCCTTTGTTTTATGAATCAACGGTATATGAATTTTAATCGCCTTATGCTCAACCCCTGTTTTTAATCCTGTCTTGAGCGTCTGTTGATATGCCTCAAAAAATTCCGGCCGGCAATCTGGATAACCAGAATAATCAATAGCATTCGCTCCAATAAAAATAGCCCTAGCCCCAACCGCTTCCGCATAAGAAGCCGCAAAACTCAAAAAAATAATATTCCGCGCAGGCACATACGTCGAAGGAATTTTTTTTTCATCGATCGCACCCCCCATTGGAATATCCATACTCTTATCTAACAAAGAAGATCCCAACCAAGGCAAAGATATTTTAACAACTTTAAAGTCACACCCGGCTTGCTTAGCTATTGTTTTGGCAAGATTAATTTCTTTTCGATGCCGTTGCCCATAATCAAAAATCAAACAATACGGTTCAAACCCTTTATCCTTCGCATAATAAAGAATTGTTGTTGAATCTAAACCTCCGGAAAATAAAACAATAGCTTTTTTATTCATAATACGTCACACAGGTCACATCCGATTCCCACGCCTTAACCTTGCTTACTTTTAGAGGCGCAACCTCTCGACTAAAATTTTCATAAATATACTTAGCCAAATTTTCCGTCGTAGGATTAACTTTTTGAAAATATGGCAAATCATTCAAACAAATATGATCAATCGTACCCAAAAACACCTTCAACTTCTTTTTTAAAATACGAAAATCAACAACCATCCCAACTTCATCTAATTGATCTCCCATAATAAATACCTCAATCTGCCATGTATGCCCATGTAAATTTTTACACTTCCCTTCATATTTACGTAAAAAATGTGCTGCGGCAATATCTCCTCTTATAGACAATTCAAACATATTTTTCCCTAATTTCCTAATGAATAACTTTACTCTTAATTTCCTGCCCTAAAAATCTTTTAGCTATCTTCTCAAAAGCTTGCGGTCGATCGCTCACAAAAAAAGAATGCCGACCGTTTCTGCATCCTTCATACCTCAAACCTCTACTCGCCAAAACTTCACTAACTTTCTTAGCAACAACATCAGCAGAATCAACAAGGATAACTTTTGAACCCATAACTTTTTGTATTGTTGTTTTTAATAACGGATAATGCGTACAACCCAATATAACTGTATCCACATTCCTTTTTTTCAGTAAAGATAAATACTCCTGTGCTACCGTTATCGCCACCTTTTTATTAAACCACCCTTCTTCAACTAACGGCACAAAAAGAGGACATGCTTGCTCAAAAACTTTTATTTTTTTATTATAATGATAAATAGCTTTCGTATAAGCCTGACTCTGTGTCGTGGCCAATGTGGCAATAACACCTATACGCCCATTATGACTTAATTGTACGGCGTCTTGCGCCCCAGGTTCAATAACACCACAAATAGGAATATCAAATTTTTTCTGCAATACCTTAATCGCGTAACTCGACGAGGAATTACACGCAACAACAATCATCTTTACTTTATGCCGCAAAAGAATTTCTGCATTTTCACAAGAAAATCTAATAATCGCCTCTTTGGACTTTGTCCCATAAGGCACACGGGCCGTATCTCCGTAATAAATAATCGCCTCGCCAGGCAAATGCTTCATCAAGGCTTTAACCACCGTCAAACCACCAAGCCCCGAATCAAAAATACCAATAGGTTGAACCTTATTGTCCTTGGGCATAATTTACAATACTTTTTGCTAAACCATTGGCTATTTTCTGTCGATAAGAAGAACTCTTCAAAAGACGTTCTTCACGTGGGTTAGATAAAAAACCAACCTCAACCAAAATAGCGGGGATAAGTGTATTTCGTAATACAAAAAATCGTGACTGCTTAACCCCAAGATTTTTTGCTTTAATAAAACGAGAGGTTTCCTTAACCACTTTTTTTGCTAAAGAATGTGCTGCATCCTGCTTATGATTATAAAGTTTTTCCTCTAATATTTTCTCAACATCACGTTCATTTTCTTTCATCACCAACGCCTTAAAAAAATGTTTATGATTGTTTTTACGCTGTGCCTCATTCTTTTCTAAAATATTCAAATGACGTAACGTATAAACCTCCATGCCATGAACACTACGCACACGATTCGCATTAGCATGTATGCTCACAAATAAATCCGCATTAAGATGGCTGGCAATTTCTGTCCGCTTTTTTAATGAAATAAAAACATCTTTATTCCGTGTCATGACAATTTTAAAGCCTTTCCTTTCCAAGGCTTTCTTAAGCCTCTTTGTAATATCTAAAGCTACTATTTTTTCTTTTACACCACTTCTTCCTATAGCCCCCGGATCTTTCCCTCCATGTCCAGCATCAAGAACAATCGTCCGAACCTTTTTAATCTGAAATACATTTTTATCCTTTTTTTTAGATAAACCAACAACAGGGTGAGCACTATATTCGGGAGGAATTTCTACAAGAGAAGGTTCCTGCGTTGTACGTGTGGCCATACATCCACTAAAAGAAACAATACTTAAAGAAATAAAAACTAAATATTTAAACATTTATTCTCCTAAGAAAAATCCCTGACTGCTAAACAATCAAGGATTTGCTATATATTGCTTCTAAATGGGGTGGGAGATCGGGTGCGTCTGACAAACCCACCACCAAATTTTAATCTTGATTTAAGCACAATCAGGTTGATTTTTGAAGAAACAGGACTCAAAATGATCAGTTAAGATCCCAAACAACTAATTGCATAAAACTATACCTGAATTAGGACAGAAATCAATCATCTTTTTTTGCGTGTCCTTATTTTATCCTCTATCAAATCCATGAAGATAGTCTTTCACGCCTTCCCAACCTATTTCAATTAACTTGTCTAAAGCAGCCATGCCTCGGTTCTCATGTTCTGGATAACATTCCAAAATCGTATTAACGATATTTATCGGGGCCTTTGAACGACTGGCTGGAATAAAATTTTGTATATCGAAATATTCATCTCTTAAATTAGCAAGTATTTTTTCTAACAAACAAAAAACTTCGTATGGAGCGTTTAAAAGACACTTTTCTAAATACTCAAGCATGTAATAAAGTGCGTCCCCCATCATTTGAGGTTTTTCTAATACCTTATCTATGATGGGCTTAAACTTTTCTAAATCGTCTATCCTTGCATCCCTAAATAAAATGCTTATTCTCCATTCAAAATCATCCTTTTGATCTAAAAGATCATTAATGATACTTAAACTTTTTTCAACCATAGCTTCTGATTTCACACGATTTGCCAAAATATTAAAACTCTCCGATCTCCCTTTATCATTGAGGTCTTTATCTTTTAATATCTCAAGTAAAATTTCTTTAGAGTATAACCCCCGAAGATAATAAATGGTCATAATTCCTGCCAAACTTTCACCCAAATGACCTTTTTTATTTAATTTTAATTCTTCCAGAATACTTTGTATTTGGTCAAATTTATCTTTCGGAACATACTGCAAAAAATGGGGAATAATCTTTGCATATTCTTCAGGCCCCTTCTGAAAAGCATTTGAGAACATCTCAAAACATTTTTCCCATCCAAGAGATTTAATGGCATAGGGCAAATATCTAACTAATGCCGCCCTCACACTAATTGTAGGATCATTAGATAAATTTAATAATATTTCCGCCAACCACTCTTCTTTGAATCTTTCTAGCAATCTTACTACAATTAATGGCACGACCCCCCTTGTGCGATTTATCCCATCTCCTAAAGCATCATTACCATACCCCTTAGAACGTGCTTCAAAAAATGTGTCTTTTTCTGGGTCTTTTGATTTCGACAAATACACAATAATCTTCTTAAGCCCTTGTAAATCACCAGACGAAATATTATCAGCAATATTTTCGATATACCTAGCAATGGACATTTCTAACTTTTCTCGCTTATAAACTTCGTTTATAAGCTCAATAATCCACTCTTCCGGGCGCTTATGGCTTTCCCCTTTGGGCAACTCATAAAATAACCACACTAAATATTCATCATTATCAATATTTTTGCTTAATTGTTGAATAATTCTTTTATATTTATCCAAATTTTCAATGAACACTTGGGCTACAGTTCGCGCGAGCTCCTCTACTCCGCACCAAGCAATATCCTTATCAAAATCCCAATAATCTTTTAATTTATTTTTGTCTATTAATAATTTTAACAAGTCTTCGGGCGTATAACCTTTCAAAATCTCAAGGGGAACAGGAGATTTTATAGATTGGAACCCTCCCATACTCCTTCTTCGAACTCTATGTTTATATTGTTTCTCAAAATCATACCTTTGGGTAATGCTGTTTAAGACTTCTTTAGCAGTATCATTCTGAAATTTAACAGGGATATGGTGGAGCCCTTGCCATATCCACATCTTCACATCCCGAGCATCTTTAAAAGGCAAATTCAGAATTTTATCAATAAAAATTTGTCTTTGGCCTTCATCCAAGATACCAAATAATTTCTCAAGTATACGCAAATATATTTCATGCAACGAAAAATCTACTTCTTTCAAATCCTTTTTAAATATCTCTTCTAAATAAGATGTTAAATATTCTTTATAGAATAAAAAATTCTTTATCTTAGCTAATATCGATAATTGCCTTTGTGAGTTCCATTTGCTACTCTCTAATTTTGCAATTAGCCCTTTAGCTTCATTGGTTAAATTTATACAGGATTCCAATACTTTATTCTTATACCAATGATAAAAAGCATCTAATCCAAATCTATCTGCATGGTTCGAAAAGAGCAACTCGCCAGGTGAATCCCACAAGCACTTCTCACCAAGATATCTTTTATCTAAAATATCTTCAAAAAAATCTGTAAGTGAACTCAAAACATAATATGGATCTTGCTGATATGCTACCGGCACTACTTCGTCATAACTTTCAGTTAAGCTTCCCTGACTCGAATTAATCTTTGACTCATCCGCATTTAATTCTTTTTTTACAAAATCAATATATAATTCGATTCCTTTCTTAGGAGAATACTTTGAAATTTGCTTACAAGATGTCCTGATTTCATAGT
>UOGJ01000137.1_pt1 | contig 33183 bp, 40 predicted proteins | sample 1989031 | NCBI WGS metagenome assembly UOGJ01 (sample SAMEA4712195, study PRJEB27164) | hydrothermal vent metagenome | biome: marine basaltic hydrothermal vent biome; feature: marine hydrothermal vent; material: mineral | place: Pacific Ocean | collected 2011-06-14/2011-07-23 | depth 1719 m | reverse complement strand
TGATAAGGCTTATTACTACCCTCAAAAATTTCTATAACAATCAACTGCTCAATAAAATAAATATCAACTTTTATTGAAGGGTTGCAATTCTTAGCGATATCAGTAATAGAAGCATTTAGTTTATTTGTTAATTTAGCCCCCTGAATTCCCCCATTATCTTTTACACCAAGAAAAATCCTTCCACCTGTTGCATTTGTAAAGGCCACAATCTCTTTAGCAATAGATTTATCAAATCTCTCTTTAAATTCAACATGATAACCTTCACCCTCGACTAAAATTATTTTTAATTCTTTTTTTGTTATTGACACTTACTCTTAATCTCCCTTTTAAAAAAATGGTGCCATTTTTTTCACCTTCATCACCCTCTATATATTGCGTTCTTCTCCATAATCCTCATAAACCTTCCTCAACCCTTCCTCAAGCCCAACCCGTACGCTCCACCCTAACTTCTTAATCCGGCTAATATTTGATAACTTTCTTGGCGTGCCATCAGGCTTGGAAGTATCCCACTCTATGTTTCCATTAAATCCAATGACTTCTTTAACAATCTCTGCATAATCTTTGATCTGTCTATCCTGTCCTGTCCCAAGATTAACAAACTCACCAATATCATCAGCATTATATTTTTCCATAATAAAAACACAGGCATCAGCCAAGTCATCGGCAAAGAGAAACTCGCGATAAGGGTTCCCAGATCCCCAAAGGGTAATACTTTCTTTATTTATTCCAATACGTGTAAGACTGTCTTTTATTTCTGATAATGACATAACCGCAGCATCTTCTCCCGCTAGAGTCCCATATTTTAAAAAATCATTCCTAATCCCATCAAAATTTTCATTTTCCAATAATTTAGCAAGATGGAACTTTCGTATAAATGCCGGTAAAAAATGGGATGTTTCAAAATTATAGTTATCATTTAAGCCATACAAATTTGTCGGCATCACAGACATGAAATTAGTTTTATACTGTTCGTTATAATGACGACATAACTTTATAGCTGAAATCTTGGCAATGGCATACGCGTCATTGGTCGGTTCAAGAGGGCCTGTTAATAACGATTCTTCCTTTAATGGCTGCGGAGCCTGCCGTGGATAGATGCATGTCGATCCAAGATTAAGAAGCTTTTTAACTCCCTGTTTATAGCTGGCCTGGATGATATTGGCGGCGATCATAATATTTTGATAAATAAAATCGGCCTTATAGGTGCTGTTTCCTAATATTCCACCGACCTTTGCCGCTGCAAGAAAAACATATTCCGGTTGTTCCTGCAGAAAAAAATCTTCGGTTTCTCTTTGACGGGTCAGATCTAACTCTTTATGTGTTTTGGTGACAATATTATTATAACCTGATTCATTAAGCTTCCGATAAATGGCAGACCCAACCATTCCTCTGTGCCCTGCAATATATATTTTTGATTGCTTATTCATAGTTTTTATTTCCTATTCATGAAAATTCATTGTTTTATGTCCCTCTTTCTGAAGAAGGACATCCTTTTCCATCTCAAGCAAATCTGAAGAAACCATTTCACTCAATAACTCCTCCATTGTATACTTAGCCTCCCAACCCAACTTTTCACGGGCCTTTTTTGGATCTCCAAGCAATAACTCTACTTCTGTTGGACGAAAATATTTTTTATCCACTTCGACGATAACCTCTCCTGTCGCTTTATTGATCCCTTTTTCCTCAACACCTTCACCCTTCCATTCAATAACAATATCCACTTCTTTAAATGCTAACTCTACAAACTCTCGTACCGTTGTTGTAACCCCTGTTGCTAAAACAAAATCTTCCGGAACATCTTGCTGCAAAATTCGCCACATTCCTTCTACATAATCTTTAGCATGCCCCCAATCCCGCTTTGAATTTAAGTTACCTAAATATATTTTTTGTTGTAAACCAAGCTTTATTCTAGCAACAGCACGTGTAATTTTACGCGTGACGAATGTTTCCCCTCGCAATGGTGATTCATGGTTAAACAAAATTCCATTAGTAGCAAACATTCCATACGCCTCACGGTAATTTATTGTAATCCAATAAGCATAAAGCTTTGCCGCTGCATACGGACTTCTTGGATAAAAAGGTGTTGTTTCACTTTGAGGTGTTTCGACAACTTTACCAAATAACTCGGACGTAGAGGCTTGATAAAATTTCGTTTTATTTTCTAAATGTAATATCCTTATAGCCTCAAGTAATCTTAACGTTCCAAGGGCATCTGAGTTAGCCGTATATTCAGGTGACTCAAAAGAAACCTGAACATGGGACTGTGCTGCTAAATTATAAATCTCATCCGGCTGAACATCTTGAACAATTCGGATTAAATTAGTAGAATCTGTCATATCCCCATAATGTAAAATAAAATTAACATCCTCTTCATGCTTATCCTTGTATAAATGATCAACTCTCTGTGTATTAATCAGTGAACTTCTTCGCTTTATTCCGTGAACTTCATACCTCTTTGATAGCAATAATTCTGCCAAGTATGCGCCATCTTGACCCGTTACACCTGTTATTAATGCTTTTTTCACAATTTATCCTCTTTTTTATAATATTAAAAACATTTCATCATTGCAGCTCTACCTCAAATAATCATCTTCCAACCGTTCAATATCATCTTCCCCAAAATAATCCCCGGTTTGAATTTCAATAAAAACGAGAGGTGTATCTCCTAGATTGGCAATACGATGCACACATTGTCTTGGGATATCGATATATTGACCAACTGATAATTTATGCTCCACACCATTTATAGTGACTAAGGCTTCCCCTTTATGGATAAACCAATGTTCTTCACGCTTTTGATGACGTTGGAGACTTAGCCTCTGTCCTGGCTTAACAGTGATTTCCTTCACTTTATGGTCTTCCCCATTTAAAAGCACCTTATACTCTCCCCAAGGACGCTCCCCTACAGATACTAAATATTCTTTTTGATATTCACTCATATAAACTATTCTCCTTAAATTATAGAAGAAAAGGGCTATTCATTAAAATCCTATCTTAATTTATGATTTTATAAACAGCATCTTGCCTTCTATTTAAATGTTTCTATTTTTCTTTTAAAAAAGAAAATAAAGAACGTCTCCGCGGTTCTGGAGGTATTTCAAAATCGAAATTTTCTACACTCTCTCCCTCTTTATTCTCATCTTGTATTTCATCTCTCACCTCTTCAATAGCTTCATGAAATCCACGGAGTATCTTATTAAAAATTGTCTTTACCGTATCTCGTGTCTCTTGCGACAATTCAACTAAATCGACAGTTTTTTCAACTTTATTTAAAAAACCTTTAGCTAAAATTACTCTGTCTAAATTCTGTTCTTTCACAAATTTTGAATTATCCAAAGACATAATATTCTTTTGATCCTCACCTAAAACATATGAATTAAAATCTTTTTGTGTCAAAACATCCTCTACACAAGAATCTAATTTATCTATCATAAATATAATTCTATCTTCATCCATAGAAAATGCTGATTGAAGCTCCCGAGCGATATCCTGCCCTTTTTTATTTTGTTCCAATAATATAATAGTATCCGCATTCTGCCCAAGCAGTATTGAAATAAACTGCACCATATGATCTCTATCGATCGAAGGAATAAAATTAATATCAGTAAATTTAGAGTTCATAACCAAATTGCTAAGAGCTTTGATATAATAATAACTCGCCATATCTCCCAAAATTACATTCCTTTTACTATTAAGCGCAACAGGTTGTTCCACCTTTTGCTTTCCTGTAGTGGTAGCCAATGGCATTAAACTGTCCTCATCCGTAATATGTTCAATATCTTTTCGAATAACTGAACCTAAGCGGGAATCTTTTATCACAACACGAATCCGGTCTAACCGTTCAGGGTCAATTAAATAAGGGCTATGTGTTGTAAATATCACGTGTGTCTTCTTGGCAATTTTGTTTGTTAAAATCTTGATTAGTTCTTTTTGTGCTTTCGCGTGAAGATTTTGTCCCGGCTCATCAATAATAATTAAACTATCCTGCCCCACTTGAGCATTTAAACGAAGATAAAATGATAAAAACCACTGGAACCCTTTACTGCGCTGCGCTACTTTAAATAAATCGGTTGTCTCAGCATCTTTTACAGCAAATAATAATTTTGACCCTTCTGACCTCACAACCATTTCAATAGTATTTTGTTCCCAGTATCCAAAAAAATCACCACTAATCACAGCAGAATGACGATTTAAAATATTTATCCGTTTTTGGATATCAGTTGTGGCTACAAATTGATCTAAATCCAACCCGGAAATCTTGGCAAAATCACAAACAGCCTGGTTCTGTTTTATATCCGCTATATCAATTTCAAATGGTAAAATATCCGAACTTTCTCTTAAATAAACAAATCGAGGAAGGTGTTTAATAGCAACACTTAAAAAATCTTTTTGATTAAAAGAACTCCCCTCATCTAAATTTTTCTGTTCTATCACATCTTCTTGACGAAAATTGTGTTCATTAGAAGAGTTTTCATTCTGAACAGACTCTTGAGTAGGTTTTTCAATCACCTGTTCTTTTTGATTATTAAGGCCATGAACACCTTTAATAATAATACGTACATTTTTAAGGACTTCATTCTGAATAGACTCATCCTTAATCATAGGAAGCACAGACTTTACTATCTTAAAAATTTCTTTGGAAGATTTCTGAACTTCTTCCTGTCCTGCGTTCACATTTAAGTCTGGAAGACAGCGATCCTGTAACAATTCTGCTAAACGATCTTTGGCTGTTGTAATAGATTGAAATACATCCCCTTCACATACCCCTATTTCACTAAACATCTCTTCCGTTAAAATTTCAGGTTTATATGCTTGGCTCTGCAATATTTCATCGTGTTTAACTATGTCAGAAATACCTTCGGACATATTATGGTTTAGTGCATAAACACCTTTTCCATTTTTTGTAATAATCAAACCTTCTTTCAAAATATTTTGAATAACATTCTCAGAAAAAGCTACATTTGCCTTACGTTGCATCTCTTTTAACTCTTGGGGCTCAACCTTAAAATGTATTTCAATAAGCGGGTCATCCAAACGCCCATCTATGGGGAACGCATCGTTAGACATTGCAGATACGTCTCTTCCAAAATCATATAAGGCCTCAAGTGTAGCAGATTTTCCTGATTCATTTTTTCCAATCAAAATGGTTAAATCTGATGAAAAATCACAATACCCACTATCAATAATCGATTTATAATTTTGAATACGAAACCTTATGAAATTCATGAAACCTCCTCTATAAATTTTAAATTAAAAAAAATAGATCAAATCTTTACACACGATCATAAATAAATCTTGGGATTGCAAAGGTACGATTGTTAAGAATTGCCCCAAGAAGATTGATTTTCCCAGATGGCAATTGTTTGATAGATTTCTTAACCGATTGACGGCGCGATGCTCCTTCATCTATTGTTATGACAACCCCGTCCACTAACATAGAAAGTAACGGAACATCTTTATACCGGCTTAAATCCGCACCGTGAATCAAAATCATGGAATACTGTTCTTGCATTTGTTTTAACAGTTCTTTCATTCTCCCAGAATCCAGCAATGTCAAAGGATTCAGCTGTGTTGTTCCCGCAGGAATAATAGAAAGCTTTTTATTAATACTTTGCACCACATCCGTCAACAGCACTCGCCCCTCCAAAAGTTTAGCCAACCCCACAGACTTATCACAACTAAATATTTTATGTAAAATTGGTCGCCGTAAATCTGCATCAATGATTAAAACTTTTCCATTTAATTTAGAGGCTAAATAAATCCCTAAATTAGCTGTAATTTTAGCTGCACCATTAGATAATTCTACAGGGGAAATCAGCAAAGATTTAAGATTCTGGTCTTTAACAAATAGATACATTTGATCTGAAAAAACCTGATAAGCTTTAGCCTGTGAAGATTTTTTGTTAACATCTTTAATCAAAGATTTTGAAAAAATGTGCCCTCGTGGAATAGAACCTAAAAAGGTCAAACGTAATAATTGTTCAATCTCCTGCGGTGACTTGATTGTTTGATCCATATATTCAAACACAAAGGCTAACATGATAGACAAAAATAAACTCATGACAATGGCTAAACCAAACACTATTTTTTTAGATCGACCTGTTGGGGAACGGGCAATGCTAGCTTGTTCCATGATCTTTACACTGGCAGGCCCCAACGCTTCAATATCTTCCATAGGCCCACCAGATAGTGTTTCTTTCAGTCTATTAATACTTCTATCAATAAGTATCACTTTAGGATGTTTTTTCCCATATTTTAATTCCAACTCCGCCAATTGTTGCTGCAAATCAAAAATCACATAAGCTCTACTCAACACATTAGCCATACGCGCAGCAGCCACAGGGTTATAATCTATAACACTGATCGTAAACATATTTGTATCACGAATAGGATATATACTAATTTTTCCTCGCAAAACATCAACTGCTCTACGAAATAAAAAAACCTCTCTTTGTTTAGGCTCCATTGAGTCAAGTTTTTTTCGCAAAGCTTGAACTTGTCTTTCAATAAGCGAAGCCTTTAAGGTAGAACAAAAGTGTTTTTCTTCATCCAAAAGACGTTTATCTAAATTCAATGCTTTAACTACCTGCGTTAATACGGGTGAGGATTTGACAATCTCACTCTGTGTCAAAGTTTGCTGCACATCACGGGACCAATATTCTTTATAATACGTTGCTTCCAATTGTTTTTCGGCGGCAATGAGCATTTTAACATTTGACTGATAAACTTTTGTTTTAAGCTTCAACCCTACAAAAACAGTAAGACACACCGTAAGGACCGTCACCAATATCACCATTTTATGTCGAAATAAGACACGCAAATAGTCCCGTAAAGTTGACTCATATTGCTCTTGTTCGTTATTCATATAAATTCCCTTTTTTAAAAAACACCTTCTGAGACAACCACCATATCTCCTGCCTTAAGAAGAATATCTTCTTCTGAGGTTCCATTCATTACTTTTTTAATATCAATTTTAATGTTTTCATACCCTGGTTTATTTTTCTTTGGCCTCAACACCTTGACACGGGAAGAAGAACCGAATTTCGTAAATCCCCCAGCCATAGAAATAGCACGCAAAACTGTACTGTATTCTTCAATGGCGTAAGACCCTGGGCTCTTGACCTCACCATAAACCAAATATTGTCGTGAACGTGACTCTTTTAATAAAACTAAAACAACGGGATATTTCATATATCCATCTGCTAACATTTTCTGTACAGCTTCCTGGACTTGAGGAATGCTCAACCCCTTAACCTTAACACTTCCGATATAAGGGTATGAAATTGTTCCATCAGGAGAAACTATCACATCACGTAAAAGTTCATCCGGCTGCAAAACACTAATCTCCAAGACATCATTAACACCAACCGTGTATTCTTCACTATGGGCTCTCGGCACAAAGCTCAACACAAAAAATATAAACAAAAATATATATTTCATACCATCTCCTTATTCTTTTTTTATTTTGCTCCAACACCAAAGAGAACCACAGGGACTGTTCGGCAGAGTATTTTAAAATCCGCAGCTAAAGACCAGTTATCAATATACTGTAAATCAAGCTCCATCCACTCATTAAAATCAACAATTTTATTTCTTCCTTCAACTTGCCAAATACACGTAATGCCTGGTCGCATGCTAAATTTTCTTCTTTGCCAATGATCATATTTTTCAACTTCCGTTACAATCGGAGGCCGCGGGCCAACCACGGACATATCACCAGTAAATACATTCCAAATTTGAGGTAATTCATCAATGCTGAATTTCCGTAAAAATTTTCCAATCGATGTGATCCGAGGGTCATTAGTCATTTTAAAAGCATGCCCCTCCATTTCATTGAACTCCTTAAGTTCTTCCAATTTTTGCTCAGCATCTTGACACATCGTACGGAACTTATATAACATAAATTTTCGTCCATTAACACCTACGCGTATCTGCTTGAAAAAAACCGATCCCTTTGATGTTTTTTTAACCAAAATGGCCACAACGATAAATACAGGTATTAAAAGAAAAAGAGCAATCCCTGAAGTGACAATATCAAAAAGACGCTTCACTAATAATGGTCCCACTTCCGGAGGTGTTGTATCGAAGGTGACCAACGGCACCCCAAAAATACCCTCTTCTTTGACATGTGCAAATTTCAAATTAAATAAATCTATAGCCACACTCACCTTAATACCCACTATTTCACAATGTAAAATCGCCTCTTCAATATCACTCAACCAAGAGCGCGGCACAATAAAAATAACCTGATCAATGACTTGATTACGCAAAACAGCCGAAATGTCCTTTAATGCCCCAAGAACTTCACAACCCTCAATCATCTCACCCACTTTAGATTCATCCTGATCAACCAATCCCACAATACACAATCCAAACTCTTTATTATTATCAACATGTTTAATAAAGTTCTTTGCACGTGGCCCTGTACCCACTATTAAAATATGACGAAAATTAAATCCTTTTTTGCGTATAGAGCGGAAAGATTTAATTAAAATAATTTTTTCCACAACAAGACATGCTATTGAAATCACGAAAATAAGAAAAACAAATGCTCGGCTGACATCTACTTTTAATAAATAGTTTAAACTATTGAGGATGATGAAGGAACAAAAAGCTGCTTGAAAAATAATAAATAATACTTGATAAACACGTTTAAGACGAAAAGAGGCATACATTCCAAAAATATAAAGAAATGTAATCCATAAAGAAATAAATATCGGTAAAATCCAGAGATAACTGGATAAAGCATTTAAATGCGCCCCCTCAAAATTATTGCGAAAAATATAACCAAGAAAAAAAGCCAAAGATACCAAACATATATCAGCAAACATCATGAGGCGACGAAATATAAAGGCGTGTTTTTGTAGCATGATAAATTAAAATTTAACCGTTAACCCTAATGTTACAACATTTCTTACAGAATCACGAGAATCTTGTGTTGAGTCTGTTTTTGCGTAGCGATAAGCAAGTGTCAAATTTGCTTTTTCTCTAATATCATAATTTAGCTGAACACGCCCCCCTGAAAGAGTGTCTCCAAGCCCTGACGAATTATATTGTCCCTCTCCATAAAAAATAGTTGAATTTACCGCTAAGCGTTGTAAAACTTGATGGTAAAGATTTCCTGAAATACGCCAAGAATCAAAAACTTCTCTCCGTGCAGAACCGGCAGAATTATCTTTCTGATATGTAAAGCTTATTTGTGTAGATTCATTCGTATTTTGAATAAACATTACTCTATATTTGGGTTCTATCAAATTTTGATTATCAAATGTTTTAACCAGTGAAACTCCCGCGCGAATATCCATATAAAAAACCGATGTAAAATAATAACGCCCTCCTGAAAGGAAATCATGAAGATTGGTATCTTCACCAGTACTATAATGGCGTGTGGTTAATCCGTACTCCATTAAAAAAAATAAGTCTGAAGCTTTAATATAATCTAATTCTAAAGTATATTTATTTAAAATAGAATCGGCAGATGTTGTGCGTTCTGTTTCATAAATTTCATTCATATAATCTGCTTTCATCGCAAAACGTTTGGCCAAATCTCTTTCATACTGTGCATTAAATCGATTTCTAAAATAACGAAATGGTTCAATATTTTCGCCAAAGGAATCTTCAAATCTACTGATGCTCTCTGCGCGTGTAAAAACATTAGTCACATTTAATCGATCATACTTTGAGATTTCTTTTTTATAATTTCCTTTCAAATATTGTGAAAGATTATTTAACAAGGTATTATTCGTAAATAAACTTTGAATTAAATCTCCTTTTATATTCCAAGACTGCGTTTTTCCTTCCTGACCAAATACAACACCCAAAGTTAATTCATTAATCAAATCACTTTTTTTGTTAGCATCAACTGTGCTTGTAACGTTATCATCATATTCAACCTGCATTCCCACATTAAAATCACCACGCACTCCTTTCCAAGCCGCCCACAGAGTATCCGGATAAAAAATGATACAATTTAGTATTAAAATGAATATATATAAAATTTTCATAATTAAGAGGTCATTTATAGCAAAAAATCTACTTAGGGTCAAACTTAATTAACTGACCAATAATTCCGCTAAATTTCTAATTATTATTAAATATTAGAACAGTTTAACGAAACAAATATTAAAAGAAGATTAAATCAATATTAAATCCACATTAAATCGAATTAAATAAATCATATTTTTAATTTACATTAATCCTTAAAGACAAAACCTATTGGGCATGATATACTTAGAGTAATATGTATGAAAAATTTTATGCCCTTAAAGAAAATCCGTTTAACATCACCTCAGATCCAGAATATTTTTTTTCCAGTACACGGCATTGTGAAGCATTTTCCAATTTAACGTATGGAATCGAAAATCGTAAAGGAATTTTGGTGGTTTCAGGAGAAATTGGTACGGGCAAAACAACGCTTTGCCGTATGCTGCTTAGTAAACTTGATCACCGCACAAAAACAGCTTTTATTTTAAATCCAAGTTTTTCAAATCTACAGCTCCTTCAGCTCATTTTAAAAGACCTCGGCATTCAATCCAAAGCGTGCAATAAATTTGATCTCATCAACGCTCTCAATGAATTTTTACTCAACGAAACGCGCCTTGGAAATAATGTGGTTCTTATTATTGATGAAGCTCAAAATTTACATGTCAAACAACTAGAACAAATCCGCCTTTTATCAAATCTAGAAACTGTGAAAGAAAAACTCCTTCAAATTATTTTAGTCGGTCAACCGGAATTAAATGACAAACTCAAACTCACAGATCTACGTCAACTGAATCAGCGTGTAACTGTACGTTATCACATTTCTCCCTTAGAGCGACATGAACTTTCCGGATATATTCAGCATCGTATTGCCATCGCCAGCTTTGACTCTCAAAATCCTAAACCCCAGTTTACTCAAAAAGCTATTGAAACTATTTATGAACATTCCGGCGGAACACCGCGCATGGTCAATATTTTATGCGACCGTAGCCTTTTAGCAGGATATACGGATGATGTATATACTATTACTGAAAAAATTCTTTACCGTTGTATTCAGGAGGTTGTTTTACAATGAGCATTATCGATCAAGCCTTACGCAAAACTCAATCAGAGCTGGAAAAGAAAAATAATGAATCCAGAAAACCTGCAATAAATGTAGAAACAACTCCACGGCAACAACCACCACCGATTGCCAAACCTAGACCAAAAATAAAAAAAGATAGCCCTGAAAAAAAGAAAGTTTTAAAAGGACTTATTTTTACATTTATGTTACTTGCCATTTTTTCCGGCATTTATTTTATCGTAAAAAAAACAGATCTCCAAACTTCCTCCTTTAATAAAGAAGAAAAAAAGAAAAAAAATCTTATAAAATTTATCCAACCAAAAACAACACCTCTTCCTATACGCGCCTACACAAAAGGTTCTTTTATTCTTAATGGAACAATGATCATTGGGGATAACCGTGTGGCTTTGATTAATAATACAATTTATAAAATCGGAGAAAATGTTAATGGTAAAAAAATTATATCTATTAGTATGCGTGAAGTTATTTTAAAGGATAAAAATGGAGAAAGAGTGTCACTTCGTGCTGAACGTTAATCCATATATTTCTGCGTTGCTCTTTTAATCACATCCATTGCGACACCTTCGACTACTTTTACTTTTCCAATCTCTGTAACAAGAACGAATCGGTTTTGACCATTAATGAATTTTTTATCATGATCCATAATTTTAAGAATGTCGGTGAGCCGAAGTTTTTGTGTGGTTTCTGGCAAACCAATATTAGACAAAACTTCATTAAGAAGGGCCACACTGGGGGAATCCAGCATGCCAAGTTGATGCGATATATCTGCGGCAATACGCATACCTAAAGCAATGGCTTCCCCATGCTGATACAATTTATATTTTCCAGCAGACTCAATGGCATGTCCGATGGTATGTCCGAAATTTAATATCGTGCGTATACCTTTGGTTTCTTTTTCATCTTCAACTACAATTTCTGCCTTGATTTGACTACTGCGTGTCACGACTTTCAGTAAAGCTGCATAATCAGCACCAAGAAGTTCGTTATAATGCTGTGCAATATAGTGAAAAAGCTTCTTATCATAAATGACACCATATTTAAGCGCTTCAGCCAATCCATTGCGGATTTGACGTTGATCTAGACTGGATAAAACAGCAATGTCACTCCAAACGACTTTAGGTTGATGAAACGCACCCACTAAATTTTTTCCTGTGGGCAAATTAACCGCAACTTTACCGCCAATGGAAGAATCTACCTGCGCAAGAAATGTTGTGGGAACTTGTACATAAGGAATACCGCGTTTATACGCTGCAGCGACATAACCAGCTAAGTCGCCAATGACCCCACCGCCGAGGGCAACAATAAATATTTGTTTTAAACTTCCATAGGCATCAATTTTTTCAATTAATTTTAAGGCTATTGTAGCTTCTTTTGATGGCTCTCCGGCTGGGACTTCAAAAAACTTAACACTCAAACCATTTTTTTTAAGGCCATCATCTATTGATTTACCATAAAATTTTTTAATAAGCGGGTTGGTAATAATAACCGCATCTTGCCCTATTTTTAATGTTTTCAAATAGGCTCCTAATTTGCTAAGAGTGCTCTGCCCTATGCAAATTTTGTAAGGATTTTGTTTTAAATTAAGAGGTACTATTTTCATTAAAAAAGAACTCCTCTAAAATTGACGCCTAATAAATTCCCACTAAACTCAATAATAGGAAGAATAATATTTTCGAAAAAATTAGTGGCAGAGATTAATAGTACAACAATTAAAATCCCATACCGTTCTAAACGTGCGTAGGGGATTAGATATTTTTGCGGTAACAGCCCCATCACCAAACGTGATCCATCTAAAGGTGGAATAGGTACCATATTAAATATAGCAAGTAATAAATTAATAAACACCGCAACCAATAAAAGTTCGGCTACATGTAAAGAAACAAAATCACTAATAAGTAATTTAGCGCAAATAAAAGCTACTATAATATTAATGGCAGGGCCGGCTAGGCCAACCCATATCATACTTCGCTTTGGATTGCGTAGTCGATTAAAATTTACAGGAACCGGCTTGGCCCATCCAAAAAGTACGGTGCCAATACCCATAGCCCGCATGGCTAAAAGAATCCCAGGCAGAAAAAGTGTTCCCACAGGGTCGATATGTTTTAGAGGATTTAAAGTGAGCCGTCCTGCATCTTTAGCGGTGGAGTCACCTAAACGATAAGCCACCCATCCATGGGCGTATTCATGCAGAACCACAGATGAAAATAAAATGCACGCGGTTGTGATAATGTCGAGGACCATTATAAAACTAACTCTATTTTAGAAATAAACATAGTTTTTGGAACATCTGACAATTGTGCTTTATCCTGAACAGAACCTTCAACAGTAACTTGATAATCTAAAAACTGATCTAAAATTTCAGCATTGCCATCAACATAATATTTGAGCCGATTGTTGATCAATAACGTATATTTTTTAGCACCCGTTTTTTTCAAATATCCCATTACAGCAACAAAATATTCTTGCTTTTCTTCGACTTTTTGAACCTTTTCGTCTTTAACCTCAACAATTTCTTTAACATCTAGAAAAATTTCCTGAGGCTCAACGGCTGGGGCTATTTCAACTTTTACAGGAACAACTGGTTTTTTAACTTTTAAAACAATAGGTTTATACAACGCCACATCTTTAGATTTAAATACTATAAAATTTTCTTTAACCCACCCATAACTTTCCCTTATTGGAGCAATACGCACCCATCCATCAAATTCTTCTAAAATCGTAACACGATCCCCTTTAGTTAATTGTCCTAAAATAGAGTGGTTGATCCCTTTCCCCGCACGCACATTGACACGTGTGCCACTTATAGTTCCTAACTGCCCATCCCCGGATTGAACATATTTGCTGCTAATAAAACTCTTCGCTGCTACCGAAAGTTTAACTTTGTACCAACTATACTGCTTATCAAGCACGACAATTTTCGTCCCACGGTCCAACCGATAGAGCGATTCAAAATTTTCACTTTGCCCCGCACGAACATGCACACGGTCTGTGATTGCTTCCGCTACAAAAGGAAACCGCTCCTGTTGTGCAAAAACAGGGGCACATATAATATGAAAAATTAAAAATAGGAGAGATAGAGATATATGAAAAGACATAGGAATTAAAAAAACCTCCGAGGTTCTCATTAACCTCAGAGGTCATAAAATACTTAATTATTTTTTCTTATCGGCCCCTGCTTCATCTTCTTTTTTCTTGGTTTTGCGTGCCTTAACTTTAATAATCTTTGTTTTTGGTAACCCTGTAACAGACTGCTCATCTTCCCAAAGACCTTTTTTCATAAGATCCTTAATACGCTCAATACGCGTAAGAACAGAGCGTTGTTGCGCTCCTGCTGAATCAACTCTTAATGATGGATGCAATGACATCTTAAAATCTCCTTACTAACAAATCCTGATAACGATTCTTTAATTGATTAGAAAAGGCTTTGGCCTCTTCCCGTTGAACAAATCTTCCGACACAGACAATGGAATAGCTTCCCTTAGGAATAACAAATGTATCGTGACCCGCGTCTTTTAACCGTGTTGCTTCTCGTCGTGCACTTTTTTCCAATTTAAAAGAAGCGACCTGAATAGTATACCCTTCTTCCAATGCATTTTCTTCAATCGGAAAAATATTGTCATCAACAACATCTTTCTGTGGTATATCCACTGCCTGAATAACTTTAGGTTCAATAATTTTTATTTTTGCTGGTGAAACAGAATTTTGGACGTCTACCATTTTAACTGTTTGCATTTCAACAGTCTTTTTTTCTTCAGGGAATACTTGAGCAACATTTTTTCCCCGCTCTACACCAAATGCAAAAAACAACACCAAGGACATAACAAAAATAATGGACACAACAATAATATTTTCTACAGAAAGTGTCAAGTCTTTTAATATGTAACGAGGTTTTTCCTTTTTTTTCGAAATAGGGGATGTTTCTGGAAAAAGCTCGAATTGTGCAGGATTATTAAATTTATATTTATGAGGCATATTTTTATTATTGTTTATTTACTAGCGGACCTCAAGTAATTTTTAAACTTTTTTTGTTGAGCTAGCTCAACAAACACTGCAACCACTTTAGGGTCAAATTGTGTGCCACTATTAATTTTTAATTCTATAATGGCTTCATCAATGGTTAATCGATTTTTATACGGACGTTCACGTGTCATGGCTTCAAAAGCATCGATCACAGACATAATGCGCGCACCCAACGGAATTTGTTCTTTTTTTAAGCCCGACGGATAACCCGAACCATCATACTTTTCATGATGATATAAAATAGTCGGCAATATTGGTTTTAAAAATTCTACGGGTTTAATCAATTCAATGCTCGAGGTTACCTGGCGACGAATAATTTTAAACTCCTCTGGTGTCAACTGACTATTCTTAGATAAAATCTCATAAGGGACGTCAATGGCTCCAGCATCCCGTAAAATACTGGCATAATACAAATGATCAATCCCTTCTTCGCCAACATGCAGCTTTTCTCCAATCATTTTCATAATTTTAAAATAATCCGTTTTCTGCATGCGGCGTGAAGAAATGTGTTTTTCTCGCATAAGCAATTTACCGATAAATTCAATGCTTCCTAAAATTGTTTTTTGCTGACTCTCATACAGTTGTAAATTTTTAATAGCGGTGACAGATTGTTCGGCAACAACAGAAAGCATATCTCTATCAAATTCTGTAAATTTCGGATCTTTTTTTTTACGCATGACAAAAATAGCACCAACAGCATCATCAGCAATTAACGGAATGCCAATACGATGATCCTCAAAAATAGGATATCCTTTTGTTACTTTCCTTTCTTCCATAGAAATCTTGATGGTGTCTTTACGCTTCGTCGAAAGAACGTTAATTTTATTGTCAAAATTTGCGATCAGCTTGATGCGCTGCTTTTGTGCATCAAGAATATACACTTTTGCGGAGTCTGCTTTAATAAACTGACAAACTAGCCGCGTCAATCGCAGGGTCAGCTCCTGCACATTGTACGTCGAATTCACAAGCCGATACACCATGTGTACGGCGGAGAGAATCATCTTATACTTTTTGGTAAGGGTTGAAGAGTTTTTTGTGTTCATCTAATGCAAACCTATCTGTCATAGAGGCAATATAATTACAAATCACCTCATATTTTTTTTGTTTATTATGTTCCACATTCCGTGACCAAATAGTGTAAGGCAACTGGCGCGGATTTTGCACATAAACCTTAAATAAATCATTAATAATACGTGTTGCTTTGGAGGTCATGCGTTCGACACGATAATGATGATAAACCTTTTCATTTAAAAGCTTCTGCAAAGCATCACGCTCACTGACCATTTGGGCACTAAAGCCAATAATTTCTTTAGAACAATTTTTTACATCATCTGATGATTGAAAATCAACGCTCTCTAATTTTTCCGTCGAAATCGATAATAAATCCTTAATTTGTAAATCAATAAGCGCTTTAACAATTTGATACTTCACCATTTCTTTATTTTCCTGCGGCAACTGGGCCTTTACGCATCCATATGTTTTTTGCCACAACACACTGTCCATTAAATCCTCCTCGACAATACAGCCGGAAGTCAATCCATCATCAATGTCGTGAGATAAATAGGCTACAGAATCTGCAATATCCACAACCTTCGCTTCAAGCGTCGGGCCTTTTCCCATATACTGATCTGCAATTCCTGGTTTGTCATAAACTGTTTCATGCTTCAAAATACCGACGAGAACTTCTTCTGTAAGATTAAGACCATCAAATTCAGGGTAACGTTTCTCAAATTTTGTCACAATTTCAAAACTACGTACATTATGATTAAACCCCTCAACATTAGCCTCTTTCATAATAGCGTTAAGCGCATACTCTCCGGCATGCCCAAAGGGAGGATGGCCTAAATCATGTGCTAAGGCAATCGCTTCAATCAAATCTTCGTTAAGACATAAACTTCGCCCAATGGTTCTGGCAATCTGCGCGACTTCAATCGTGTGTGTTAAACGTGTACGGTAATAATCTCCTTCAAAAATAACAAAAACTTGTGTCTTATATTCAAGCTTGCGGAAGGCCTCTGAATGAACAATCCGATCCCGATCCCGTTGATAACAAGTACGTACAGAGTGCTTAGACTCTTGATGTCGCCTACCCGCCGAGTCCTTGCTTTTCATGGCGTAAGGGGCGAGGATCTGCTTTTCTAAAATTTCAATGTCTTTGCGTGTACGCATGTTTTAATTGGGTATACAAAACTTTTAAGGATTGAGAAATGACTTTTGTTCCAGCTGTGACGGGCATGAAATTTACATCCCCTTTCCAACGCGGAACCAGATGAATGTGTAAATGCTCTGGAACGCCAGCCCCGGCTGCACGTCCAAGATTAATACCAATATTAAAACCCGCCGGTTTCATAACCTCTTCAAGAAGAGACTTTGTTTCGTCTAAAAGATCAAATAAATCATCACGTTCCGGACGCTTTAATTTCGAAAGATCATTCACATGCCTCTGAGGAACAATTAACACATGTCCATTGTTGTAAGGATAAATATTTAGAACTGAAAAACTTAATTTGGTACGTATAAAAATATAATTTTTCGAATCTTTTTTTTCATCTAAAATATGACAAAAAATACACTTCTTTTTTTTATTCGCGATACTTGTCACATAATCACTTCGCCACGGAGCCCACAATTTATCCACAATAATCCACCTTTACAATCTTAGCTACAATATTATTTTTACTTTTAATTTCTAAAATTCCATAAGAACAATAGGGGGAACGCACAATATCATTAGGTGATCCAGGATTAAAATAAAGGACTTTACCTATTTTTTCATTAAAAGGGTAATGAGAATGTCCGAAAATAACTACATCAACTTTGTCTTTTTTAAATTCTTCTTTAACAAAATTAATCACAACATGAGGCGAACCCTCTCCGTGATAAACTCCTATTTTAACTCCTTCGACTTCAAAAACCTGACGTCGTGGGAGCTTCCGACATAAGCGTTGTTCATCAACATTTCCGTACACCGCTTTTACTTCCTGAATTTTTTGAAAAAATTGATAATCCTCAAGTGAACAAAAATCTCCGGCATGCACAATTAAATCAACTTTCTGAAAATCTTTGATCAATTGTGGTGGAACATCTTTTGAATGCGTATCAGAAACAACCCCTATTTTCATCATTACAAAATGTGTGGTTTATCAAAAAGGGTTAATAACGTATTTAATTCATTTTCATTCCAAATCCAAAATCTTTCCTGCAATGCTTTTAATCGCGCATTCTCATCAATCGTAGACAATGAAATCATCACACAACGCTCTGGTTTTCGAGCGGCCCGCTTTGACTCTGCGAGGATGAGATTAATATCACTTTCCCCTAAATTTTCTTTTTTTGTCACCATAAACCATTCAGACCCTGTTGTCTTGGCTTTAATAATATCCAAATCACGTCCTGTCTCACTTTTCAACTTTAATGAAACAATTTCTTGGAATAATGGCAACTTATATTTCCGCCCGTTAAGATTAAAGGCTTCGTTGTCAAAGCAATGCAAAAGCTCCATAATACGCGCAGGAAAATCCTTACGTGAACTTACCTTAAAAATTTCAACACAAGCATTAAACTCATCTTTAAATTGCCGACGCTGCTTATCCGGAGCTAGTTCTACATCCTTCAAACGTTTTTGATAAACATATTTAACCCAATACTTAAATAACTTATCTTTTAAATAATAAAACGTACCATTCTTAACAATAACACCCAACTCTAAAAGGCGGTTTAATCGCTGAGTAATCTGTGTCTTTTTTACGCCAATACTGCTTAGTAACTCATCTGTTTTATGCTGACCATTGGATAACGCAATAAGAATCTCTGTAACAATTCGCCCCCCCTTACCTGTGCAAAGATCACACACAATCAGTTCAAAATGACGGCTAATGACTCCCCATCGGTTAAAAATCGTATTCTCAACGGCCTGAGACAAAATGGGCATATAAATTTCATTCTGGACATGAATCGCACTTAAATTAAGCACTTCCTGACAAATTAAATTTAAATATAATGGATGCCCCCCAGTAAAATCTGTCAAAAAACTTTTTAATTGTGCCCCAATGCGCTTATCCACTAAACTCTGCTCAATAAACTGCTGACTGGCTTGCAAATCAAAAGCCTCAACCATCATAATCTCAAAATTACCAAATAATAAAGAAAGCTTCTCTGCTAAAATCTTCTTTGCCTCCACAGGATACGAACTCGTCAAAATATAAAAACACCGCTTTTGTGTCATAATCTTTTTGCCTAAATATTGAAATACATCTGCGATAGCAAACTCTTCTAAATTTTGAAATTCATCAAAAATAAGAATACACGACTTTCCCGTTTCATTCGTAAAAACCTCAGGCAGCGTTAATAATCCAGAAAACGTATCTATATTTTTTCCTTTCGTTAAATCTGTACGAATTTTTTGAATCACATCAATGGTATGTGGGATAATACCTTTTGTGCTTTCAATAAGAAGATTAAGGTCATCATGCAAAGGAAGATTTTTAATTTTAGAAAAATTGTAAAGGAGGGTTCCAGTAAATTTGAAAAAAAAGTACGGCAATTCCTTATTCTCTAAATCAAGATAAATCGGAACAACATCCGGCTCATCTAAATTCGCCAAAAAATAATGAATTAGCGTGCTCTTCCCAACATAGCAGCTCCCTAAAAAAGCTATATTTTGTCTATAGCCTTCCTTCAGGTCAATGACCCGCCGCTTCAATAAATCTAAATATTGTGTTCGCCCAAAAAAGGCCTGATTTATTCCAATAGAATTCATGGTAAATAATATAATGGGTTATCTGAAATTGCATTTCGTCTTATTTCAAAATGCAAAAATGTTGAATTATCCCTTTGCCCTACATGAGCAAGAGATGCATTTTTAAATACTAAATCACCAAGTTCAACAAGCAACTTTGCGTTATGCGAATAAAGAGAATAAAATTCATCCGTATGATCTAAAATAACCATATACCCTTCTCCAGGTAAATAATCTGCAAAAACAACACGCCCTGTCCGTGCGGCTTTAACAACAGCACCTTTTCGCACACGAATATCAATCCCTTTATTAATCTGACCTGCCCTGTGTTGACCAAAACGACTAATCAGCTGCCCCTTAATTGGCCAAATAAATTCTTTTTGCATTTCCTCTGTTTCTAAAAAAACTTTTTTAATGCCCTGTGCCCCCGGTATAAAAATTACCTCGCCCTTCTCGACATTCGTAATATCTGTAATACTATTCGCCTTAATAATATCGTCAATAACCACATCATATGTTTTAGCAATCCGCCAAATCGTCTCTTTCGGTTTAATCGTATGATAAACACCTAAATAATCACGTTCCGGCAATTCTGTAATAGGCGGCTTATGTTCAATCCTATCTCCCTTATCTTCCTCAGGATTTCCCAACTCCATCGTCACACACCCACTTAGACTTAAAATCAGAAAAACAACTATTGAAACTTGGAATATCCCGTTCTTAGGATCTTTCATCCAACCTTTCTCGTAAACTCATAGTAGCCTCACGAATATTTTTTGCCGTGCTGATAGCCCGACAAACCGCAACACGCTTAATCCCTATTTCCTGCAAACGCGATAAATTCATTAAATCAATACCCCCTATGGGAAAAACTGGAATACGTATCTGCTTATATACCCTTGCTAACAACTTCAAATCCATAGGATGTCGATTTGGTTTAGTTAAGGTTTTAAATACCGATCCAAAACCAATATAATCGGCCCCCTGCTCCTGTGCTTTCTTTGCCTGCCCTAATGTCTGGCAGGAAACCCCTAAACATATTTTTTTACCAACAATCTTACGTGCCATAATAATAGGCAAATCATCCTGACCCAAGTGAACACCATCAACACCGCTTGCTAACGCCAAATCCACGCGATCATTAATAATATAGAACGCTCGTCCTTGTGTAAAATATAAAATCTTTTCAGAGAACTTTAAAATATCCTTAGCCGAACCAAATTTATCCCGCAGCTGAATAATATCAACTCCCGCCACAATCGATTTTTTTGCAACATTCAAAAGAGTAGCATAATCATGAACCTGTGCATCTAAAATCAAATACAACTTACATTGCTTTAATAACTTTTTGTTCCAAACCATAAATCGTATACCGTAATGTCTTTAACTCTTGTGCTGATGTCTTATTTTTTAATTTCAAAAATTCTTCCAAAACCCGAATAGACTCTTTCACACGCTGTGAGTTCGCGTAAAAAACATCCTTCATTTCCTTACGTTGAAACTCCATCGCTGTTGATGGCTTACCCACATCTTTAACAACATTACGCGCTTTTATAAATTCCTGAATTTTCAAAGAAACCATAACATCTGTCAATCGATGTCGAACATCCTTATAACTTCTGGTCAATCCTTTTTTATCTAAAACAAACCGACAAATATCCTCACAAACCCTCAAACCCTCCTTAGCCCGATTAAAATTGGCATCCAAAATACGATATAAACTACGCATCTCACTTATCATTAAATTTTTTCAAAATCTTTTCAATAATATTTGTCGAAGAACAATTTTTAATAAACTCAATATACTCCATCTTCCCCCCATACGATGCCACAAAATCACTTCCCACAACTCCCTTCCCTTTCCAGTCCGCTCCTTTAATGAGAACATCCGGTTTTAAAGCCTCAATACATTTCTGTGGCGTGGCCTCATCAAAAAGTACAATATAATCCACACATTCCAAACCCGCCAAAACCCCTGCCCGCTCATTCTCCGGAACAATAGGACGCTTCGCTCCCTTAATCTTTTTTACAGACTTATCACTATTTAACCCGACAATTAAAGAACGATCCTTCTTCTTTGCCATCTGCAAATAACTTACATGCCCCAAATGCAAAATATCAAAACACCCATTCGTCCACGCAATCTTTTCACCCTGCTTACGCAAAGCAACAACCTTACGCTTAAGCGTGGCTAATTTAAGGATTTTATTATGCTTCAAACTCTTTCCTCAGCAAACCAGACTGTCTTATAATTGATTGCAAAGTTCCAATACGAAGCTCTCGATGATTAGGTATCGGCACGGTAATTGTTTTACCTTCCATTTTTTGCTGCATAATAATATGACTTCTTCGTCTTCGAACCTCTACAAAGTCATATTTCATTAAAATCCGACAAACCTCTTTTCCAGAAAAGACACAAAGTCTACCCAACAGCCACCTCTAAATGCGTTACATAAACTTCACCATGAAGTCTATTCGTTATTTCTTCCTTTGAAGCCGTTTCAAAAAATAACTCCACTGCTTCTTGCAAATTATCCCGTGCACCCTCAATACTATTTCCCTGGCTTGCAATATCTAATTCCGGGCATAACGAAACATACCCGCCTTCTTCCTTTTCAATAATAGCTGTCAAATGATGTGTCATTTTACATTCCCCTTAAAACTGCTCTTCGACCAATTCACAAATCGTATGAGCAATACAAATATGAGATTCTTGAATGCGTGCGGTTATCTTTGATGGAACAATCAAACTAATATCCGTTAACTTGGCCAACTTCCCACCATTCCCCCCCGTTAAAGAAATCGTCTTTAATCCCATTTTCTTTGCTGCATTAATCCCCTCAATCACATTCTGTGAGTTCCCACTTGTTGAAATACCAAAGGCTAAGTCCCCACGATGTCCTAATCCTTCAACCTGCCTTGCAAAAATAATATCATAACTATAATCATTACCTAACGCTGTTAAAATGGATGTATCCGTCGTCAACGCAATCGCTGGCAACGCCTGACGCTCCTTGACAAATCGTCCAATAAATTCAGCTGCAATATGCTGACTGTCCGCAGCCGAGCCGCCATTGCCGAAAAACATAACCTTATTTCTTTTTTTAAATGCCTTAACAAATAAATTTATTGTTTCAACAATCTTATCCGTATTTTTTTCAAGTGTAGCTTGTTTTACCTCTATAGACTCTTGAAATATACTTATAATTTTTTTTTTCATTATTCTGAAAACCCCTTAAATGTATTATAAAACTTCTTATCTACTGTCTTATGTTTCTCAACGGCATATTCAATTTCAACGGAGTGCATCTTGTTATTATGCAGACTTGCCATTTTCCCAAAAGCCTTTTCCTGAACCAACTCAACAGCCTTTACGCCAAAACGTGTCGCAATAATCCTATCATACGACGTTGGCGTTCCACCCCGTTGAATATGCCCTAAAACACTTACACGAACATCATAACCTGTTTCCTTTCGAATAAGTGTTCCTAAAAGCTTCCCTATACTCACAGCCTCTATATCTTCAGAATGCTCTCGAGTTGCCTTAACCTCCGTTGAGTATCCTAAAATATGTGCGCCTTCAGAGACAACCACAATCGTAAAATTTTTCCCTCGTTTATGCCTTGATTTAAGAACTGCAGAAATTTCTTCAATATCAATCGGCTCTTCAGGAATAAGTGTAATATGTGCCCCTCCAGCAATGCCGGATTCAAGCGCAATCCACCCTGTATGCCTCCCCATAACCTCAATTACAATAATACGATGATGACTTTCCGCCGTTGTATGCAAACGGTCAATACATGCAGTAGCCACATTTACAGCCGTATCAAACCCAAAAGCGTAATCTGTTCCTGACAAAGCATTATCAATTGATTTAGGCACCCCCACCAAAGGAATCCCTTTTTTCTTATAACAATCAAGAGCAATGCGTAATGTGTTTTCTCCTCCAACAGCCACAATCGCATCCATACCACTGCGTTTAAAATTTTCAGCAAGGGTTTCCATAACATCATCCCCCAAAGGAGAAACCATCCGACTCGTCCCTAAAATAGTTCCCCCTCGATCAAGGATGCCGGACGTAATGCGTAAGTCCAAAATACGCATATCATTATTGATTATCCCCTGCCAACCATTCTTAATACCTGTAACAACATAACCTTCCTGCATCGATTTACGTACAACCCCACGGATAACCGCATTCATCCCCGGACAATCAGCCCCGCCTGTAAGAACACCTATTTTTTTCATTTAATTATGCCCTATATCCATGAAATGGAATGCCTGGCTCAGAAACATCTTGAGTCTCTTGCTTATCACTTTGAACTTTCTCTCTCCCCTGATCGGGAAGAATTTTATTTACAAAGATCTCTACTTCAATCTCCTCTTCTAATCCAATGGCATCTTGTATTTTCTTTTTTATTAAATCCTGCACCCGGGATGTCAGCCCTGGAATACTGACCTCCGACGCAACCACCATATTCACCTTAACTTTCAACCCTTTTTTTGAAATAGTTATATTTAATTTTGAATCCTTAACCTCTGACAATCGTCCCGTCAAACGTTTAATAATATCCTCTAAAGCACCTAATGAAACATTCACCCGTCCATCCGGATTATCAAAGGCAAGAGCATTCTCTCGTTTACGTCCTGTTGAAAATACACTATAAAATATAAAATTTATAAACAGCAAAACAACAGCAATAATACCTGTAACTAATTTTAAATTTTCAGCAAATGAAACGGCATAAAAAATTTCCATCATACTTCGTACATCTAAAAAATTCAAAAATGCTAATAGAAAAAAACTTCCTGTAAATAATCCCAGCGTCACATAACACAAAATTACTACTCTTTTTAAAAAACTCATACGCCCTCCTTATCTATCCCCTGCACATTAATGTTTATGTCCTTAAGGTCTATATCAATCGTTTTATCAATCACCGCCTTAATGGCATCTTGAGCCTGCCGAGCCACATCAGGAATATTCACTCCATAACGCACAAAAACCCTCACAGCCAATTGAACACTTCCATTATCATCTACTTTAAGATCAATACCAGAAAAACATTCCTGACCAAACAAAGAAAATATATATTCTTTCAATGTTTTTGAAACCAAGCGAAGCCCTTCCACTTCCATAATGGCCGTGTGAATAATTTCAGCTAAAACTTTTTTATGTACCTGAACAGAACCAAAATCAATTTTTTGGTTATCTTTCATATTATTTTTCTTCCTCTTTAAAATGATTCTCCAAAAAATGTGTAGAAACTTTGCCATCAATAAATAATTGATGTTTTAAAATTTCACTATGCAAATCAATCGTCGTCTTAATTGGGCTTATATAAAATTCATCTAATGCACGAGACATTCGCCCAATCGCCTCTTCGCGATCCTTTCCATAAACAATTAACTTAGCCACCATAGAATCATAATATGGACTAATTGTATATCCAGGATAAATATGCGTATCAATGCGGACACCTAATCCTCCCGGCAAATTAAGCTCTTCAATCTTTCCAGGTGAGGGACGAAAATCATTGTCTGGATCTTCCGCATTAATACGACATTCAATCGCCGCCCCTGTAATTTTCACATCCTCTTGAGTAACACTCAACTTTTCTCCAGCCGCGACACGAATCTGTTCTTTAACCAAATCCATTCCTGTCACCATCTCCGTCACTGGATGCTCCACTTGAATACGCGTATTCATCTCCATAAAATAAAAGTTATTATTTTTATCTAATAAAAACTCTACCGTTCCTGCTCCATGATAATCCACTGCTTTAGCTGCCTTCACAGCAGCTTCTCCCATTTTTTGCCGCAATGCCTCATTTAATGCGGGTGAGGGCGCTTCTTCTAATAATTTTTGATGTCGACGCTGAATACTACAATCCCGTTCCCCTAAATGCACTACATTACCATGCTCATCAGCCATAATCTGAAACTCAATATGTTTAGGGTCTTCGATATATTTTTCCAAATAGACATCAGGGTTACCAAAATTAACCTCTGCTTCATTTTGTGCTACCATAAAAGAACTCGCTAATGCCATATCATTATGACACACACGCATCCCCTTGCCTCCGCCGCCAGCCGTCGCTTTAATAATAACAGGATATTTAATCTCCTGCGCAATCACAATTGCCTCATCTGCTGTTTTAACAATACCCTTACCCCCCGGTGTCAAAGGCACTCCTGTTTTTTTCATAGTCTCTTTAGCAACAATTTTATCACCCATAGAACGAATTGTTTGCGGAGTTGGGCCAATAAACTTAATATGACAGGATTCACAAATTTCCGCAAAATGTGCATTTTCCGCTAAAAATCCATAACCAGGATGGATCGCCTCCACATCCGTAATCTCCGCAGCAGAAATGATGGCTGGAATATTTAAATAACTATCTAAACTCGAAGCTGGACCGACACATACGGCTTCATCAGCAAAACGCACATGAAGAGACTCACGGTCAGCTTCAGAAAAAACAGCGACCGTTTTTATATTAAGCTCTCGACAGGCACGAATAATACGTAGGGCAATTTCTCCCCGATTAGCAATAAGAATTTTTGAAAACATATATTATACCTTCTCCACATAAAATAAGGCTTGCCCAAATTCAACGGGTTGCGCATTATCAATAGCACTTTCAACTATTTTCCCTTTAATTTCAGACTTAATCTCATTCATTAATTTCATCGCCTCAACAATACCCACCACATGGCCCACATCAACTACATCCCCAACCTTCACAAAAGGATCCGCATCCGGTCCCGGAGCTGTATAAAAAGTTCCCACCATCGGTGATTTAATTTCTTGACGATCAACATTATTTTCAACCGTTGAAACAGGAGCTGCTGGCACGGGCAATCCCTGCACCGAAGCCGCGGCCATAGCCGGCATAGAAACTGGAGCTGACATAACCACATTGCCTGAAGTCTTTTTTAATTTAACCTTAGACCCTTCCCTTTCAATTTCTACTTCCATCAAATCATTGTCATTCATCAAACTAATAATTTCTTTAATTTCTTTTAAATTCATTTTTTCACCCTCTCCACATAAGTTCCTGTTCTAGTATCCACTTTAACAAAATCTCCTATATTCACAAATAACGGCACCTGAATAGTCGCTCCTGCGTCAATCGTCGCCGGTTTATACCCTGCCTTTGAAGAATCCCCTTTTAAACCAGGATCCGTCTGAACTATTTCTGCCTTAATAAAAAATGGCAAAATAATTCTTAAAACGTCATCATTATAAATCGTTCCTGTTACTTCCAAATCATCCTGTAAAAATTTTACATCATCTCCAATCACACTTTCCGGAACGATCATTTCTTCATACGTTGAATAATCCATAAAATGAAAAGAATCTCCACTTTTGTAGAGATTCTGTAATTTTCGTTCTTCTAAAGGCACATCATCAAGCTTATCAGCCGTCTTAAATGTTCTTTCAAGGACCTGCTTTGTTTTAATGTTTTTTAACTTAATCCGAACAAAAGCACTTCCTTTACCCGGTTTGACATGACTATATTCAGAGATTATAAAAATATCTCCGTTAATACGAAGTCCCATGCCCGAGTTGATTTGATTAATGGATATTGTCACTTAAAATTTCACACCCGTTTTCGGTTACTAAAACCATATCTTCAATACGAATCCCAAATTGCTCAGGGATATAAACGGCAGGCTCAACAGTAATGACCATTCCAGATTTCAGAAATGCTGGACTCTTTTGGGAAAGCCGTGGATCCTCATGAATATCCAACCCTACCCCATGCCCTAAGGCATGCCCAAAATATTTTGCTAATCTATGTTTAGCCAGATAACTCCGCGCAGCACGATCAACATCCGCCACCGGAACACCAGCCTTAATTTTCGCAATTGCTCGTCGCTGAGACTGATCGACATGGTCATTCACCTGCCGTACAAGCTGGGGCATTCTACCCAAAAAAAACATACGTGTCAAGTCGGACTTATATCCATTTAAATCGATCCCCATATCGATCAAAACTGGCTCATCTCGACGAAGTTTACGATCTGTCACATGAGCATGCGGATAACATGAGTTCGGTCCCGAGGCAATAATCGTATCAAAAGAAAACCCCGCCCCCTTGGCCTTAACAAAATTTTCCAATTTTAATAAAATATCTCTCTCAGATAACCCCGGCCTAACAACTTTTTTGAGCATATTATATGCTTGCCCATGAATCTTTAAAGCCTCTCTTATATGTTTAACCTCTTGAATATCTTTTGTTTCCCGAAAAACTTCCACACAATTATTCGCAGCACAAAGCTTCACCCCCGACGAACACATTTTTTTCAAAACCTTATATTGTGCAACAGTAAAACAATTCTCATCAAAACCCAAACGTTTAACCCCGCCTTTCTCAACCAGATCAAACAACCCCGCATAAATCGACTTTTTATACTGCTTAACTGATGCAATCCCGGCAAGTCCTTGCCTTGCCTCCAAAACATACCGAAAATCTGTAATGTAAAAAACCTTCTTGCGGCATACAAGCAGCCACGACTCACAAGCCGCAAATCCCGTCAAATACCGAATATTCACATCCTTAGTAATAAGCAGCGCATCGATCTTTTTTTGATCAAATGTATCAATGAGTTGTTTGAACTTCGTATTCATTTAAAACCTCCATAAAAAAAAGGGACCTACGGCATCAGAAAAACAAAACCACCTATTGACCTATTTTTTATTCATCAACACCTGCTTCAAATTCTTTTACCATTAGCTCACCTATTTTTTTTGAAGCATTTTTCACTGCTATATTAAGGGCTTCAATTCCTGCTTTATGGTATTTTTTTCCAATATTTGATTCTGCAAACTGAATATACTCCATCAACTCTTCATCACTCAAAATTTGATAAGAATAAAGAAATGATACTATTGTTATATTTTTATACATATCATAATATTGTGTCACCCCTTGCTTTACCATAGAAACCACCTCATCTTGAGACATTTCTGATTCTTGCTCAGAAGCAGACATCGCAGCTATAGCCGCTGCTATTCCCATATTTTCAATCATTTGAACCATAGCATCTGTTGCCTTTATGGCTTCATCAAGTCGAGAAACTATTTCCACACGTTCTGTTTGAGTATAAAGCTGCTCTGCCTGCTGTTGCATTTCACCCATCGCTTCCGGAGTTGATGCTTGCTCCTCTAATTTTGTAATCTTCATCCCCAAAGAAGAGTCAAGCCATACAAGGACCTCTTGAATATCGTTTACTTCTAAAGCATCTTTTAAATAATTTTTCACATCTTTTCTTAATATATCCGGCTGAAATACTTCCATTAAAATCCTTGATACAACTTCTGATTTTTCAACAGATATTCCAGCAGCTTGCTGTTGCACCATACCAGCTTGCACGTATGCTGGAAGTTGTGAAATTTGTTCATACATTCCTGATTTCTTAATCAAGTCATCTAATAAACCCTCTTTTTCCTGAGCTTCAACAGAACAGACACTCATGATTCCTAAAAATAAAACAATCCAAAATTTAACTAAATGTTGTCGAATAGACATAATATGACTCCTCTTTGATTTAAAATTTTAACATAAAAAATTTCAATATCCCCAAAATAACGCACTATTTTTAGTATTTTTTTTTATAACATTTACCCCCCAAACTCCTCTTCTAACCGTAAAACTTCGTCATATTTTACCTGCAATTCATCAACAGCGTTCCTCAATACCTCACTCTCCTGCGGTGTTAAATTTCCATCCGTCTTTTCTTGAAGCAATATTAATGTATTCAGCAACAGCTTAGCCTGATTTAAATTTACTTCCATTTTACTTGTCACAGGACTCGGTGAAACCCCTAAAAAAATCATTGCCTGCATCACAATACTTTTAATATAATTTAAAAATGTTACTTTCATCTGAAAATCCCCATTATCCGAATAACCCCGTAGGTTTAGTTTAAAAAGTTAAATGTGAAAACCTGCCTACACCCCAATCTTCCACACATCTTTTTCTAAAAATGCCTCTATGGTTTGTCGATGGGCTTTATTAATTAAATTAGAATGAGATGTTTTGTTTCTTTTAGCATATTCTCTCAATGTGACTACTTCCTTCCCTTCAAGACAAGCCAGCCTCTTATGATAACTATTTGTTAGGGCTTTGCCAACAATCTCTTCCATAATAGAAGTTTTTTCTTTTCTATCAAATTCCTCAAATGCGTCATAATATAATTTTCGATCAATAAATTTTATATTTATAGGAACAAATCCTTCCCGAATAAGTAGATAATTATTTATGACTCGCCCAATGCGACCGTTGCCGTCAACAAATGGATGAATATATTCAAAAGTAAGGTGAAGAAAAGCTATTTTCTTTATAATATGTTCATTAAATATTGAATAATATTGCACCAACATTTTCTCAAGACTTTGGACAACCTGTTTTGGATCTAAAGCGATATGATTTCCAACACGCACCCATTCATTATCTTTTCGAAAACGACCGGCAATATCATCACGAATATTGGCAAGAAGCATTTTGTATAAAAACAAAATAACCTCAAGACTTAATTCCTGTTCTTTTGCTTTAGTGCCAATGTAAGAAACCACTCTTGCTAAATTCTTTGCCTCAAAAAGCTCCCTTTCAGAGATATACCGCTCCAAATCTATTTGTAATAAAATCTTTTCTGTTTCCTCAAGTGTCAACGTACTATTTTCGATAGCATTTGAATTATAAACCTGCTCTGCCACTTCTGCTTCACTTAATAATTTCAAAAGAGATTCTTTTTTTAAAGCCTCCTCGTAATACCGTCCCCTAAGCGAAAGTACTCTATTAAATTAAGCGTCCAACGTTGCTGTCCTTCTGGTGGTTCCGAACACGTTATCGCAACTAAATACGCTTCCTCTTCACCTCCTAACACTCGAGGAGATCCTTGTTTACTGAATCGACTATTAACAGCTATTTCTAAACCTTCTTCTACACATCGTTTACGTGTTCGTTCTACCGTTCTTTCGCTTATGCCACATACTTGTGCTATTTCTTTCGCATAAAGTCTTGGTCCATTTTCATCTAAACCTAACAATATTTGAGCATGTTCGCGTTTATGCTTTGCTACTTTTTTCCCTTTTATTAAACTTTTTAATTCTTCTCGTTCTTCTTCTGTTAAACAAATACGATATTTGATCTTCATTTTTTGATCCTTGTTAAATTATTGAAAATAATAAGTTAACAATTATAATTTTTTAATCAAATATTTAACCTTTAATTTTAAAGAATTTTTCTACAACTAAAATACTCTAAACGTCAATCGGTGTGATTTAGTGTACTAGTTATAGCTGATTATATTGATATTGTGAATGCTAAAAAACTTTATGCGCCCCCTGAGCAGTAAAAATCTTCAACCCTTTTTTCTTATATTCTTCACAAGCTTTATCATGTGTCATAAAATAAAAATTCTGACAAATAGCCTGCCATATCAACATGCGATCAAAAGGATCTTTATGGGCAAACTTTGGAAGCTGGTGATAGCTGCACGCCTCTTGGGCCTCCATGTTTATAATACTAAACCCTGTTTTTTGGACAATGGCAAGAATATCTTCTGGAAGGATATTATGAAGCTCCAGCTTACCAATCGAAAATTTTAAAGATATTTCCCATAAGCTAATACTACTGACTAATATTTCATTCTGCGGATCAATCAATGCTTCACGTTCATACTTCTTTATTTTTTTTGATTCAAATAATGACCATAACAATATATGCGTATCTAACAGAATCCTCATAACTGTAAAAACTTTTCCTCAGAAATTTTAAAATCTTTATGTATTTTATAGGTAGCTTTATTTTCTAACAAACCAATTTTACGCTCTTTAGACATATAACTTTTATACGGGACAATAACAGCTAATTTTTCTTTCCTTCGACCAAAGGAAATAGTAATTTTCTTACCTTTTTTAACATCTTCCAAAACTTCTGAAAAATGAGCTTTAAATTCACCGACGTTTAATGTTTTCATACCTTAAATATATGCATTTCTTGACAAGTTGTCAAGGATGTATTCTCTAATTTAAGCAACTGTTTAATATACCTCAACAGGCTCTATCAACTTACTTAAAAACATGGGCATGGCTGCAGGGGTGATATCCAGAATGACAGGAATAAATCCTTGGATATTCATATTTTGGAGGGCTTCGGTACTAATAGGAAAAGAAACGCCAGATCCAACATTTCGAATTTCAAAATCAAAATGATCAGGATTAACATCAATCCCTCCGATGGTTGGATCGGTTGCAGGAGAGGAAGATGTTTTATTTGAATTTTGCAGACCTTCCTCTTTTTTATCTTTTTCCTCTTCAATATCTCTCCTCAAATCATCCATTTCTGCAGCAATTCCCGCTCGGCCAAACAATTTGATTAATTTTGTAAAGAGTCGGGATATTTTCTAAATTTTTTCAAAAACCCGATTAGGTTTTAAAATTTTGTCGCTCTTTCTCAGTTGAAAAATGTCAAACATAGGCTATCAGGCACAAAGGAACATCTGCCAGTTTTTACACCTGTCATTTCCTGCAAAAATTTTTTGAAAAGATACCCTGTAATGTCATTTTTTAAGATGTATCAAGAATAACAGGAACGGGTTTATGATAGCCATGAAGCAAGGTTTTATAAATCATCTCCATTGATTCAATTCTAAGCGAAAAAAATAAAGCGCGTATTTTTTCCCATAGAGACCTTTTACTACCGAGTTTTTTCCAAACAGATTGAAATAATTGACAGCACAATTGCTGAGTCTGGTCGACTAAAAAAGCCAGCATCATGATCGTGGCAAAAACGACACTTAAATTGTTCTTTCCCAACCCGTAGTTATGCTCAAGATTGTACCCTTGATTTTTGAGAGTGTTAAACGTCTCATTTTCGATTTTCCATCGTCCTCTGCCGCCTCTCATAAGTTTGTAGGCGTTTTCTTTGGTGATGGTAAAATCGGTTACCCAGCTAAAATGTTGTGTTTTTCCAGAAGAGATTTCCCAATATTCGAGAAAATTAACCAACACGTCTTGATTAGATGCATTAAGGGGCACCTGATTAAAATATCGAAATTTATGGGTAATTTTTCCTTCAATGATTTCAAATTCGATTACGTTACCTTTTTTCTGGGAATCAGCGACGTGATTAAATAAAAATTTATGATCACCTTCTTTAACACCGAGAATATAATGCCAGCCATATTCCAGAATATTTTTGATATGCGGAGCATTAGGACTTAAGCCATCCTCGGTGATAATGAGTTTCAATTTGGGATGATCTTTTTTCATTTTTTCAAAAAGTCGTTTAGCGGCATTACGTTCGCAATCATTTTTATCTTGTCCATCCTGTTTTATGATAAGTTC
>UOGJ01000153.1_pt1 | contig 34391 bp, 35 predicted proteins | sample 1989031 | NCBI WGS metagenome assembly UOGJ01 (sample SAMEA4712195, study PRJEB27164) | hydrothermal vent metagenome | biome: marine basaltic hydrothermal vent biome; feature: marine hydrothermal vent; material: mineral | place: Pacific Ocean | collected 2011-06-14/2011-07-23 | depth 1719 m | reverse complement strand
TGCTCAAATAATGCATATTGGCCCATTTTCAGAAGAAGGCCCAACTGTAGAGAAAATACACGCATTCATTGAAGAAAGTGGAAGCCATAGACAGGGAAAGCATCACGAGATTTATCTGAGTGATATTAGGCGAGCAGCCCCTGAAAAGTTAAAAACTATTATTAGGCAACCAATGTCATAACAAAGTAGCAAGATGTCTCATTTTTGCGAGGCGTGTGGTATTCATCCATTCAGTAAGCCTCGTGCAGCACCAAATATGTATAGTCAATGTAAGGTGTTTAGATGATTTCGATCTGGAAACCGAGTTATGTGACGAGGTTCAATTTGACGGTCGTAATTGGGAAGAAGCAGTAGCAATACTAAATGAGCAATGAAGCTTCTAACAATGCGCTCCAGCCATCCGGTTAAGTGCGGTGTTAGGCAAAATAAACATGGCAAGCGAGTTAGAGGAAATCAATGATAGAAAATTTTGGACCCTTGATTATCGGAATGGCTTCACTCTTAGGCGGGCTATACTTAATAATTGTCTCAGTGCAAAAAATTAGGTTGGCTAAGGGTAATGCAAACAATTGGCCACAGACGAACGGAAAAGTCATCAAAGCATCGAAGCAACGGCTAAATTTTGGATCCATCAAAAGCAAAAATAAGAAGGCAAATAGTTACGTTCTTGATTTTGAGTATGAATATATTGTCGATGGCCAGAAGTTTACTTCAACTAAACCATTATTTTTTGGCTTATATCTATATGGTGAAATTGAGCAATTTTTGTCGAGATACCCAAAAGGAAAAAATATATGCGTGTATTACCACCCTCAACACCATGATAAGGCAGTAATTGAAACAACACTTTACGAAAAGAGTGGAAAGCATGAGATTAGCTTTGGCATTTTACTCCTTACATTGGCAGTTATAATGTTTGCTATACGTTTTGATGTGGTATTAAAGTGGATGCAATAATTCGTCTAACAAAAGCATTTGACGCGGACATACCTCCGAGGCGTTTTTTTTGCGCTGGAAGAGCTAGAATAAAAAAAATGCCACTACGGTATTTTTGTTATACACAACATTATACAACAAGGAGAATATGATGAAAACTGCTATAATTTTAGGAACTTCACGCAAAAACGGTAATACATCCCAATTAGTTGATGTGTTTCTTCAAAACACAAAAGCAGATGTGTTTAATTTATCTGATTTTATTATGTCACCGTTTGACTATGAACATAATAACTTAAGTGATGATTTTCTTTCTTTGATTGATAAAGTTCTAAATTATGAATATATTATTTTTGCAACTCCTGTGTATTGGTATTCCATGAGTGCTCAGATGAAAATATTTTTTGACCGAATGTCTGATTTAGTTATGATTGAAAAAGAGCGAGGACGAAAATTGAGAGGAAAATTTTGTGCCTTAATTGCCACCGGGTACGATAATGTGCCCGCAGAGTGTTTCGAGAAACCATTTGTATTATCCGCTGATTATTTTGGGATGTTGTATAAAGGAATGCTTTATTGTTCTTGTCCAGATACGTTTTCAGAGTTAGATTATAATAGCAAGATAGTTAATTTTATTAAATCCGCCTGAGCATGACGTTAGACTAGAATATAAGTATGAACAGAAAGATATCACGAACACAACTTACTGTTACAAAATCTCCCAATGAACTGCTCTTATACAAATGATTGGCAACTAAATATGCAACAATTGTGTCTAACAAAATGCTCCATTGGACCGTCTATTGAGAATGCCATTTATTTAGGAATTTTATGAAATATCTGAAGCAATTGGATAGTAATTTGTGGATATACGATGGTAGCACGGTCTCTTGGTACACTATGCCTTATACTACTCGTATGACAGTTGTAAGACTTGATGACGGCAAAATATGGATTCATTCTCCGGAGAAAATATTAGATGGTTTAATAAATGAAATCCGAGAGTTAGGAGAGGTAGAATATATTATTTCACCAAATAAAATCCATCACTTGTTTATTCAAGATTGGGCCAAGGTATTCCCCGATGCTAAAACCTATGCGGCTCCCGGTCTCAAAGAAAAAAGAAATGACGTGAATTTTTATGGTGAACTAGAAGACTATTCGGAAATTGAGTGGAAGGACGAAATTGATCAATTAATCTTTAAGGGTAGCAGGGTAATGGATGAGGTCGTATTTTTTCATAAGAAATCTCGCACGTTAATTCTTACTGATTTAATTGAGAACTTTAGCCCAAATCATTTTACTGGAGTTAAGAAAATTCTTGCCGTCTTTACTGGTATTGTCAGTCCTAACGGAAAAATGCCTTTGGATTGGAGGCTTTCATTTTTTCGTGGAAAACAGGAAGCTCGAAAATCTTTGGAAAAAATGGTAAATTGGAGTCCTGTTAGAATTATTATTTCGCACGGCGAGTGTATTGATAAAAATGCAGTTAGTTTTTTATTAAAGTCATTTAGTTGGGTCCGTTGAAAAATCATGGATAGTCAAGACTAACAAAGCTATAAATTGTCAGTTACCGGTGACGTTATGCAAGAAAAAGAACTCGAAAATATTCCCGTATTATTGGTTACTCATTAATGAAAGTGTAATTATTAAAGAAATAGAAAATAAACATTCACGCGTTTTAGTATAATTTGATAATCCTGAAAAAGTTAAAGGGTTATATTGTCACAATGTAGTTGAAAATAGATTATTTATACTCTCAACTGATTTAGAAATTTTAAGTGAGTGATAAAATAATAAGAAAGAGTTAATAGAAAGTGGTGTTAAATGATAAAAGCATATAACAAAAAGTTCAAAGAAAAATGAAGACATACCATGGAAGCTGCCATTGTGGACGAGTGAAGTTCAGAGTTAAAACAACCATTGATAAGATTGTTTCTTGTAATTGTTCGATCTGTTCAAAAAAAGGGGCGCTACACCATCGAGTGTCACCAGAGCAGTTTCGCCTTATTGAAGGGAAAGAATTTTTATCGCTGTATCAATTTGGCACAAAAAAAGCAAAACACTATTTTTGCGAGGCGTGTGGTATTCATCCATTCAGTAAGCCTCGCGTAGCACCAAATATGTATAGTATCAATGTAAGGTGTTTAGATGATTTCGATTTGGAAACCGAGTTATGTGAAGAGGTTCAATTTGACGGTCGCAATTGGGAAGAAGCGGTGGCAATATTAAATGAGCAATGAAGCTCTAACAATGGAAATTAACTCGGATAGTCCTTTGCGGTTATGCGCAAAAAATTATGCAAAAAAAAATAATTGATTATATGGCTGATAGCGTAGTTGAAGAGATATCTGATGATGCTATTGAAAAAATAATGAAAGACTGGGAATCAGTCTATTGTCCATTATCTAAAAAAGAAAAAGAGAAAATATGTTTCGGTGATTTTAAATGGCATGTATTTAGCAATAAATCTTATAAATCAATAGAAGGTGAAAAAGCATTAAAAGAATATAATAATAAGGTCTCAAGAATATTTTATGTGATTCCAGAGATAAAAATATGGCCTAAAGAAAAAGCGTTTATGTGTAAAAATCTACCTCCATCAGAATTGGCAACTAAATTGAAAGATTTTTATGTGTTCCCAAAAAATCTAGCATGGTCTATGGCATTTACTCATGAACATCGTTGGCTTGGGCCTTATTTTGCTAAACACAAAAATTTTAAAATATTAAACATGAAAAATATCCAATCAGTTGAGGCAATAGATCGTGGTTGGTAAAATATGCATGACAATTAACTCCAGCGGATAGCCTAAAGCCTTGTTTTTTTGTATGTCGCAAGCTCCATTGTACATAAAAAATAGACACTTTGGTCTGCCGCTGAGCTAGGCGCTATTTAGGAAATACAATATGACTAAAGAAATGGAATGCCCAATAAGTCTTGCTGAAGTTATAAAAGCAAAAAAAATTGTATATACTCATTTAATGCCAACACCTCTAACCCGATATGAAGGTTTATCAAAATTGCTCAGTGCAAATATTTATGTAAAGCATGAAAACCATAACCCAACAGGCACCTTTAAAATTAGAGGGGGCATAAATTTAATGCATCATCTAAAAGATTATGGCACAGAGGGCGTTATCATTTTTTCTACAGGTAATCATGGTCTATCTGTGGCGACTTCAGCTTCGTGGTATGGAATTAATGCAACAATAGTAGTCCCTGAAAACAATAACGAATCAAAAAATAGAAAAATCCGTGATAAGGGGCAGAATTAATTGAGGCAGGAAAAAATTTTGAAGAGGCTTCAAAGGTTGTTGAAAAAATAATTAAAGAAAGAAATTTATATTATGTCCATCCTGCAAATGAGCCACATTTGATAAATGGTGTTGGAACTGAGTTTCTAGAAATAATTGAAAAGCTACCCGATGTCGATGCGTTAATTGTTCCAATAGGTGCAGGGAGTGAAGCTGCAGCAGCAATATCTGTTTTAAAATCTTTAAACCCAAGTATTAAGATATATGCTGTTCAAGCAGAAAATTCACCAGCAGCTTATTTGTCTTGGAAAGCAAGAGTTATAACAACTGCTGACAATACTACATTTGCTGGTGGCTTTGCTACAGGCGTTGGCTATGAGTTTCCATTTGAAATATATAAAGACAATTTGGAAGACTTTATTCTTCTTACCGAAGAAGAAATATATCAAGGGATTGCACTTGCAGGTTACTACACTCAAAATTTAGTTGAGGGTGCAGGAGGTTCAACCATTGCTGCAGCAATTAAGTTGAAAAAAAAGTTAAAAGGAGAAAAGGTAGTGTTGCAGTTTAGCGGTTGCAATGCCACCCCTAGTGAAATTGAAAAAGCCTATAGTTTATCAAGTTTTAAAACCGGTTGTGTTTAAATTTGTGTTTGAATTACCCTTTAATTAAATAGGTGTATATGCGTATTGCCTTTATCGTCGACACATTCCCCAGTTTATCCGAAACATTTATCCTTAATCAAATTACAGGTTTAATAGACTTAGGTCATGATGTTGAAATCTTTGCAGGAACCCGTCCGGTTGATCGTGATTTCCATAGTGATATCCAAAAATATGATCTTATACCCCGTACGTTTTTCCATAATGATAAACCATATAATAGGTTTGTGCGTTTCATAGAAGCTTCTTGGTTATTTTTTACCAATTTTCATAAAAATCCATGGGCGATTCTAAGGTCATTAAATTTTTTTCGTTATGGACGCGACGCCTCATCGCTCACCTATTTTTATAAAGTTATTTTATTTATTTGTATCGGAAAATTTGATATTCTTCAATGTCACTTCGGCCCGAATGGTAATCTAGGCGCCCTTCTTAAAGAGTTGGGTATTAAGGGAAAGCTTGTGACGATGTTTCATGGGTATGGTATTCGACAAGGCATTGAACAGGGAGGAGATATTTATAAAAGGCTTTTTGAACAAGGCGATTGTTTTTTAAGTATTTCAGCATATAACCGTGAACATCTTATTCAATTTGGTGCTGATGAAAATAAAATTATTACACATCCTGTTGGCATTGATCTTAAGTGTTTTTCTTTTCAGGAAAAACAAATTCAAGGTTTAAAAAGGCCAACTCGTATTATAACGATTGGCCGTTTTGTAAAAGAAAAGGGGTTTAGTGATGGTCTTTCGACTATTCATAAATTAGTTTATGAAAAAGGTATAACGAATATTGAGTATCACATTGTCGGGGATGGGCAGCTTCAAGGGGAACTCACCGAGCTTGTGGTTAAATATAAATTAAATAATTACGTTCGATTTTTGGGCGCACAAAATCAGGATGGTGTTAATAAAATATTACATGATTCTGATATTTATTTTCTTCCCAGCATTGCCGAAGCCCTGCCCGTTGTTTTAATGGAGGCACAGGCCGTTTGTTTACCTGTGGTCGCAACGGATGTTGGGAGTGTATCTCAATTGGTTATAGACGGAAAAAACGGGTTTCTTGTTCCATCTGGTGATAGCACACTCATGGCAGAAAAATTAGCGTATCTTATTGCGAACCCATTGTGTTGGCAGGTCATGGGAAAAAAAGGAAGAGCCATTATCGAAGAGCATTATGATATTCGAAAATTAAATGAACAGCTTGAATCTATTTATAAAAATCTTATAAGGGTTGAGTAGTATTGTTCAATAATTATGAACCCAACCATCAGCGTTATCATTTCTACATACAACCGTGCCCCACTGCTTAAACGTGCTATTTCCAGCGTGCTTGTGCAAACCTTTCAAAATTTTGAGTTAATTATTGTAAACAATGCTTCTGTTGATAATACTGAGGAGGTTGTACAGTTTTTTGATGATTCTCGGATTCGTTATGTTTGTCACGACAAAAATAAAGGTGGACCTGCAGCCAGGAATACAGGGATTAAATTAGCTGTTGGAAAATATTTTGCATTTTTAGATGATGATGATAAGTGGTTGCCGAAAAAATTGTCTAAGCAGGTTAAGAAAATGGATGCGTCGTCTGAAAAAGTCGGGTTGGTTTATGTGGGTACGGAGATAGTTGATAATAAGACTCAAAAGACTTTAAGATCATATGAACCTCAGTTTAAGGGAAATGTTTATAAGTATCTTTTGGTGAGAACGATTCTTGGGAGTGTGAGTAGTGTGTTAATTCGTAAAGAATGCTTCGGAAAGGTTGGCTTGTTTGATGAAGAATTAAGCAGTTGTCAGGATTGGGATATGTGGTTGCGGATTTCTCAAGAGTATGAATTTGATTTTGTGCCGGAATTTTTAGTTAAAATTTATATGCATGATGTGCAGATATCGAATAATTTAGCGGCTCTGATTCCGGGGCGGACACGAATGGTTCAGAAACATAAAGATAAGTTTTTACAATATCCTGAAATTTATGTAATCCATTTAAAACGTCTTGGAAAATTGCATTGTTTAAATGGAACATGGAAAGAGGCGGCATCCTGGTTTAAGAAAGCTGTTTCGGTTCGTTTTATTGAAGTTTTTAAAATTTTAGCATGGTGCATTTTAGAACTACCAAGGATTAAGTTTTTTTCAAAAGAAAAAAATTTTAAAAAATATCAGATATGAAAATAGCCCTCTGTAGTTATCATAATCCAAATTTTATTAACACAAATATTTATAGAGAAAAAGCCCTTAAGGAACTGGGACATGAGCTTATCATCGTTGATGATAGACAGTATGTTCTGCCTGGACGTGTTCGACAACGTTTTGAATGTATGCAAAAATGGGATTTACAGAGGATGAATGATGGGTTTGTTAAAGAAGCTAAAAAAATAAAACCTGATATTTGGATGGTTATTGGTGGACAAAGTATGCTTGCCACGACGGTTAAAAAAATAAAAGAATTGGGAGTGCGTGTTGTTTTATGGACGACAGATATTCCTATTGATTTTGATATTGTTAAAGAAGCGGCTCCTTTTTATGATCACATTTTTTGTGCCGGAAGCGAAGCTATTGAAGTGTTGAAAAATGAAGTAACTTTAAAAGATTTACGATTGATTCCTTTTGGGTGTGATCCTGATTATCATAAACCAGTCCAACTAACACCTGAGGAGGTGCTCAAATATCAACGTGACATTGTTTTTGTTGGTTCGTTTTATCCTAATCGGGCTAAAATTTTAGAGTCGTTGGCTAATTTTAATATTGGTATTTGGGGGCCTTATTGGAATAAAGTCGGAGATCATTCGCCATTACGTACAAAAATTATGGAGGGAAAGTTTAATTATGATGAATGGGTGAAAATTTATTCGGCAGCTAAAATTGTTTTAATTATTCATTATCAGGACGGGATTGTTCCTTCCTATCAGATTACGCCTAAACTATTTGAGGCTATGGCTTGCGGAAGTTTTGTGTTGGTGGATAATCAAAAAGATGTAAAGGCTTTATTTGCGGGAAAATCATATTTAGATTTTTTTGAAAATACAAATGATCTTAAGGAGAAAATTCAATATTATTTAGAGCATGAGGATAGACGTAAAAAAATGGCTAAAGAAGGGAGGCAAGATGTGATTGAAAGGCATACTTTTAAAAATCGCATAGCGCGGATGATAAAAATCATACAGGAAAAAGAATGAAGATATCTGTAAATAAACCTTGCTGTATTTGTAATGAAGATGAAAGTAAAGTTCTTTTTAAAACGCGTTATCGTGAGCATAAATATCCTGGCACTTTTATTATTCATCAGTGTGCGGGATGCGGTTTAATTTTTAACTCTCCACGCTTAAAGGATCAGGAATTAGCACATTTGTATGGACAGAATTATTATTTTTTCCACCGGAAGGACGTGATAGAGTTTGAACGTATTATTGCCATGTACCAACGGACCGTTGCTTTGATGGAAGATAAAATAAATCAGAAGTGTGTTGCAGAGATTGGCAGCGCAAAGGGTTATTTTTTAGCTGTACTCAAAGAGTTAGGTTGGCAAACGCAAGGGATTGAAATTTCTCCTGAGGCTTCTTCCTTTGCCCGTGATAAGTTTACCCTTAAGACATATACCGGAACATTAGCGCAATATGCTCAGACAGATGATATTCAAAAAATGCCACTTGTCATTGCTATTGATTTGATTGAACATGTATCTGACCCCGTTGCTTTTATACAAGCAGCCGGAAAGATTGTCGAGCAAGATGGTTTTTTATTGATTGATACACCCAATGGAAATGCCCGTAATATTTCTGTTGAAGGAGTTAAGTGGCAGGGATTTAACCCCTTTCATATTTTTCTATTTTCTATAAAAAATTTAACACAATTATTAGAGTCAAATGGATTTAAAGTCAAGAAAACTTTTTCCTATGGGAATATTTTAACGCAAAATAGTTATAAACAAAAAATTAAACGTTGTATTAAAGATACTTTCATAACAGCTTTATCGGGCTTAGGTCTTTTAAATGCTGTGCGAAGGATAAAAAATCATGATTTTTCTAAAATGGCGTTGGATGCACAGTTGGCACAAACTGTTAAGACTATGAAACTAAACGGAGATTATTTTACCACTAAAGATTCCCGTGGAGAGTTAGCACAAAAATATCGAGGAGATAATATTGTTGTAATGGCTAAGAAATTATGAATAAAAAAATAAGAGTTATTCATCTTGCAGAGAATTTGAATGTCGGAGGAGCAGAATATGTGATGACTATGATTGCGCGGGGTTTGGATAAAAAAAAATATTACGTTGAAGTGTGGGGCATTGCTCGTGGAGGGAGTATGGTAAATATTTTACAGGCGCAAGGCACAGTTGTTAAAATTTTAGGTATTTTTTCTTATTCCAATCCGTTTAATATTTTAAAGTTAGCCAAGTTTTTTAAAGATTTTCAACCAGACATCATTCATTCGCATACATATTTCTCTAATACGATTAGCCGTTTGGCTGCTAAGTTAGCAGGGGTTCCCACGATGGTTGTGCATGTGCACAGCATCTATTCTCAATATACCGCGCGGCATTTATGGGTTGAGCGATTTCTTAGCCGTTGGACTACAAAAGTTATAAGTTGTTCAGATGCTGTAAGGCAATTTGTTTTGCAAAAAGAAAAGATTAACCCAAGTCTGACAACAACGATTCCAAATGGGGTTGATGTGCAGAAGTTTTCTAATATAGAAGATAATTCGTCGTTACGTCATGAGCTGAATATAAAAAGCGATGACATTGTATTAACGACAATAGCTTCTCTAACACCTCAAAAAGGGCATCGTTACTTTTTGGAGGCACTTACAGAAATTATTAAGATTAATCAAAATGTAAAATATTTTTTAATTGGAGATGGGCCTTTACGTAAAGAATTAGAAGAATATGTTGAAAAATTAGGTCTTGGCAAATATGTGCAATTTTTAGGTATTCGGCACGATGTCCCCTTGTTATTGAAAATTTCTAATATATTTATTTTACCTTCTTTACGGGAAGGTCTTCCGTTAGTTATTATTGAGGCGATGGCCTCTGGTTTGCCTGTTATTGCCACGGATGTGGGCGGGACATCTGAGGTGGTTAAAGAAGGTGTTACAGGATTATTAGTTCCTGCCAAAGATGTGCAAAAACTTATTGATGCTGTGGTGACGTTATTTAATAATCCTGTTGATGTTAAAGTCATGGGAGAGCAGGGACGTAAACGGGCTGTAAAATATTTTTCTCAAGACATAATGTTGAAACAAATTGAAAAAATTTATCAAGGCTGTCTTTCTTTCAAATAATCAATTTAAAGTGTTTATAACATCAAAAATAATATTACTATAGATTTTATGAAATCACTATCATGGCGTCATTTTATAGTTTTATTTATTGGATTGGCAGCCCTTTCATTTTTTGTTCTTCATTATTTTCATCCAACACAAAATCCCTTTGGACTTGGATCTGACACCTATGAATATTGGCATCTTTCTGAAAATATTTTAAAACATAAAAAATTTGTTTATACAGATTTATCTCATTATCCTTTGTTTGAAATGTCTCAAGAGCTTAAAACGTATTATGCTCAAAAACGTATTCCTTGCACAGTACGTATGCCTGGTTATCCTTTCCTATTAGCTTCGGTACGATTTATATGGGATTCACCGTGGGCGAGTCTTTTTCTCATATATATTTGTTATATCGGGACATGTGTGTATGGTTTTTTAATAGGACAATTCTTTTTTAATTCATCACGTGTTCAATGTATTTATAACGTACTTTTAGTTTTAAGTCCTGTTTATCTCACACGTTGGGGTGTAGGAACAGACCTTCCAGCAAGTTTATGTCTTACAGGGTTTGCTTTTCATTTTTTAAATATATTTAAATTTCCTAAAGAATATAAGCGCAATATTTTTCCTTTATGTATATGGGCCGTGGCTTCTGTTTTTATACGTCCGAATCTTATTGTTTTTATAGGCATTTTTATAGGCTGGGCTTTTATTGAAGGTATCATCAAAAAGCAAAAAGGGTTGCTGTGTGTTAGTTTGATTCTTATGCTGGCCGTAGGGGGTTCATTGGGTTCGTGGATATTACGCAATCAAAAACTTACAAAGCTCGCCCTTTTATCAACACAAAGTGGTGCGGTACTTTATGCCGTGCATTTGTCGTATGATCTTCCCAAAACAGATCCGCTTTATTATTGGCATAAACAAGGTAAAGAAGATTTTTTTCTGCAAGAAACAATTTTAGGGAAACCTTTCAATAAAATAGAATCAGAATTTGATATTAAACTTAAAAATATTGTTTATGATTTTTATAAGACACAGCCTGTTTGGTTTGTAAAAAAATGGACAGATGGTTTGAGGACTTTATTTATGTTTTCCTATTATGATATCTCCCAACTTATTGCGGAAATATCAGGGTTGTCAGAAAATTCAAAAAATATAATTTTTCAAATATCACGTGTTTATAAAATAGTGTTGGCTGTTTCTTTTTTTGGATTTATTATTCTATTACTCAAAACAAAATCACAGAAAAACATTAATTCATTAAAGTTAAAAACACTCCTTTATATTGCTGTTTTAATGAGCATTTTATCCACAGCTGTTTTTACTGGTGCCGGAGGAGACCGCATTCGAATGCCGTTTAATGTTTTTTTAATTGTTTATCTGGTTAATTTTTGGCAAGTTTTATTTACACGTAGAAAGATGAAGAAACATGAATATTCTTTACCTACATAATAAAAGTCAAATCAGTGGTGGTGAACGAAGTCTTTTGAACCTTTGGGAGAATCTTGAGCACCCTGCGCATAATTTATTTTTAGCCGTGCCTTATGAAGGGGATTTGACCGTGGAAGCGCATAAGCTTGATTTACAGGTTTTTTATTTAGATGTGCCTGCATTAAAATTTTCCAATATAGCTATCATTTTAAAAACAATGGTTCGCTTAGTGCGCTATATTTTGAAAAATAAAATTCAAATCATTCATTCCTATACACCACGTAACAATATATTAAGCAGCTGTGTAGGGAAAATTTTGCGTGTCCCTGTTATTTGGCATGAACGCAATTTAATCTTTGAGGATGAAAAGGATTTAAGTAAAAAATTCTTTTTTTTAGCCGATAAAATTATTTGTAATTCTGTAGCCGTCGCGGAACGTTTCGGTATTCAAAAAGAACTGGATGTAAAATTAAAAGTTATTTTAAATGGTGTCAACCTTACTAAATTTCATGCACCTGAAAATATTTTATTATTAAAGAGAAAATTAGGTTTTGGGAATAAAAAAATTATCGGATTATTAAGTAATTTAAATAAACGTAAACGTGTGGAATATTTTTTAGATATTGCAAGTGTGTTAGCTAAAAACAGAGAGGATGTCTGTTTTGTTGTAGTAGGCGGCGATTTTTCCGATGATGGAATGCGTGAGATTGAAAATTTAAAAATTAAGGCAAAGGAACTAGGTATTGAGGAGCGTATTACATTTACAGGGTTCATAAATAATGTGACAGAATATTTAATGGCTTTTGATATTTGTGCGCATGTGACATTAAAAGAAGCATGTAGTCGAGCCATTTTGGAGTCTATGGCGGTGGGTAAGCCTGTTGTGGCGATTAATGAAGGAGGAAATCCTGAGTTAGTAAAAGAAGATGTCACTGGATTTTTGCTTGCAGGGGATGATGTGCAAGGGTTTGTTGCAAAACTTCAATTGCTTCTTGATGATGATGAGAAATGTTTAAATATGGGGAAAAAGGGACGAGAATATTGTGAGAAGTTTTTTGATGTTAAACATAATGCGTTGCAGATACAAAAAGTGTATAACGAATTGGTGCCATGTGGCAACAGTTGGAGAATGAGATGAAATTAGGAATTGATGCGCGAGAAATTCAAAATGGCGTTTATACTGGCATAGGCGGACCCTTAGCTAATTTTTTGAATTATTTTTCATCATTCGATGATAAAGACGAATGCATTCTTTTTTCTTCTAAAGATATCCCTTTAGATTTTGGAAAAAAAATTCGTAATGTTGTTATTGAAGAAAAAAATACATTTTATTGGGATCAATTTCTCCTTCCCAAGGCTTTAGAACAAGAGGCGATTGAGATTTTTTATTCTCCCTATTATAAAATCCCACTCCGTTCCCCTTGCCTCACTATTAGTGCTATTTTAGATTTGATGTACTTTGCAGTCGATCATTATAGAAGAGAACTAAGTCTTTTTAAAAAAATTTATTATTTTACTTTTGCCAAAATGATGGCTCAGAAAGCAAATTGGGTATTGACTTGTTCTGAAAATTCAAAACAGGATATTATTACATTTTATGGAGTTGATGCGCAGAAAATAAAAGTTATCCCTTTAAGTATTGATAACCATTATCGATTTGATGCAGAGGAAGATGTTTTGCCTTTGGTGCATAAAAAATTTGGCATTGATAGTTTGTATATTTTTTATTTCGGAAATTTTAAATACCATAAAAATATTAATCGTGTGATTAAGGCTTTTAAAAGAATTATTCCAGAGTTTCGTGAAATCAAGTTGGTTTTAGCTGGACCAAAGGAACATTACTACCTTCAACATCAAACATTAGTTAATGAACTTTCATTGAAAGATAAGGTTATGTTTTTAGGTAAGATTAGTGATCGAGAAGATGCACGTTTATTATATACGGGAGCAAAAATGTTTGTTATGCCGACATTGTACGAAGGGTTTGGTTTGCCACCGGTTGAAGCCATGGCATGTGGAACACCTGTGATTACGTCGAATACGAGCTCATTGCCGGAAGTCATGGGAGAGGCAGGAATCCTTGTTGATCCGTACAAAATTGATGAAATTACTACAGCGATGCGTAAATTGTTACAAGATAAAAGTTTATGTGAAGAGTTAGGGCAGAGAGGGTTAAAACAATATAAAAATTTTACGGAAGAAAAAATAGCAAAACAAACCTATGCATTTTTTAAGAAAGTTTGGAAAGAATGTCAAAAATAAATTTATTACAAATTCAGAATATTCTTGTTGTTATGCTAGGAGGTATTGGGAATTTAATTTTAATGGTTCCTGCGTTACGGCAATTGCGTCAGAATTTTCCTAATAAAAAAATAACACTGCTAGTTGGTGAACCGCATGTTCAGGAAATTATCGAGGCAGACCGTCTTGTCGATGATGTCATTTTTTATGATTGTCAGAAACGGCAGAGTTGGTCAAATGTTAGGGCTTTTATCCAGGCTATGCGTAAAGAGCATTTTGATTTAGCCTTAATCGCCAGCAGTACGAATCCAATTAAAAGTGGCATATTGACATGGTTACTGGGGATTCCTCACCGTGTTGGTGAAAATATTAGTGGAAAAGGGTTTTTGTATACGACCAAAGTTGATTTTCAAAAAGGAATTACCCATGAGACAGATGGAGCTTTAAATTTATTGAAGGCGATAGGTATAGAGTTAACCCCTGAGGTCGTTCCACACATTTCTTTTTTTTTAGATGATGAGGAAATGGCAGGGAAGTTTTTAGCAAAATGTGGTGTGATGCGAGGGACGAAGGTGGTTGGAATCCATGCAGGTTCAGGATATAAGCAACTATTTAAACGTTGGCCCAAAGAACGTTTCGCACGATTAGCTGATCAATTAGTGCAAGAATACGATGCCAAAATTCTTTTGACCGGTGGGCCGAATGAAGAGGAAACTGTTAAGGAAATTGAAAGGTTTATGCAGTCGCCTGTGATAAATGCTGCTGGAAAATTAACCATTCGAGAAACCGCTGCTGTGATTAAACGATGCTGTTTATTTATTAGCAACGATAGTGGACCTGCACATATTGCCGTTGCCGTCGATACACCGTTGATTGCTTTATTTGGTAATACAGAAACCTGGCGTATCGCACCAAGGGGAAGGCAAGTGCATATTATCAAAAAAAAATATGTTAATTTAATTTCCGAAGATGAAGTCAAAAAGGTAGCGTCTAGATTTTTATAAAAAGGGGCCTGGTTGAAGAGGAAGGTTTTACATATTATTACACGTTTGGATGCGGGAGGTTCGACGACGAATACTTTAGAAACTTGTGCCCGTTTGAATAAAGATAAGTATGATGTTAGTTTGATTAGTGGCAAGACATATGACTTTGATGGTAGCATTGATTTATTTATTAAAAAATACAATATATCATGTCTGTTTTTTAATGACCTTATCCGCAACATTAATTTTTTCAAAGATATTAAAGTTTTTTTTCAATTATACATATTTATTCGTCAAAATAATTTTGATATCGTTCACACACATTCTTCAAAGGCAGGGATTATTGGGCGATGGGCGGCGTGGTTTGCTGGAGTGAAATATATTGTACACACACCGCATGGACATGTATTTTATGGTTACTTCAATAAATTTATTTCGGGTATTTTTATTATGGTGGAACGTTTTACAGCAAGAATAACAAATAAAATAATAACACTTACTGATATTGGAAAAAATGAACATATTCAATATAAAATTGCACAGGCAGATAAATTTATGACAATCTATAGTGGGATTAATTTAGAACAGTTTAAGCCTGACTTAAGAGTTTCAGCACAATATCGAGAGATTTGGGGGATTCATCCTGATGAAATTTTATTTGGAACCGTAGCACGATTAGATCCAATTAAAGGAAATGAATGTATTATCGAAGCAATGCATAAAGTAATAGAAGACATTCCTAGTGCAAAATTGATTTTTATTGGGGATGGAACACAGCGGAAAGTATTAGAAAAACAAAGTATTATGTTAAATCTTGATAAACATATCATTTTCACAGAGCATCAGACAGACATTAAAAATCACATCGGTATGTTTGATATTTTTGTGTTGGCTTCATTGAATGAAGGGATGGGACGTGTAATTTTGGAAGCCATGGCTTGCTCTAAACCTGTAATCGCTAGTCGTGTGGGAGGCATTCCAGAATTGGTCAAAGAAAATCAAAATGGTTTATTGTTCCCTTCAGGCGATAGTGATGCGCTTGCTGCCGCCATGGTTCAGTTAGCTGAAGATACTCAGCAACAGGAAAAATTTGGGTGTACGGGTAAGAAGTTTGCAACAGAAAAGTTTAGTTTAGATAAGATGCTTAAAGATATAGAAAAACTTTATGATGAGGTGAAAAAATGATCGCAACTATTCATCAACCCCAATATTTACCTTGGCTTGGTTATTTTAATAAGGTTGACCGTTCTGATGTTTTTATTTTATTAGATGATGTTCAGTTTAAAAAGAATGATTGGCAGAACCGAAATAAAATTTGTACGTCACAAGGAGAACAATGGTTGACTGTTCCTGTTTTACATAACTTTGGGCAGAAGATCAATGAGGTAAAAATTGATAACAAAACGAATTGGCAGGATTCTCATTTAAAGGCCTTACATATGAATTATCGTAAAGCTCCATTTTTTGATAACTATATTAGATTGTTTGAAAATATATATCAAATGCAATGGGAATTATTAGTGGATATTAATATTTATTTAATTAAAGAAATTATTGATTTGTTAGGGATTCAGACGAGAATAGTATTATCTTCAGAGTTTAAAGTTTCTGAAAATAGTACCAAAAGGTTAAGCAATCTTTGTAAGGCTGTGGACGCTGATATGTATTTAGCAGGGGCAGATGGTGGGAAATATATGGATGCCATTCAGTTTGAAAAAAGTGGGGTTAAATTGTTGACACAAGATTTTTACCACCCCATATATAATCAACTATGGACACAAAACCATTCTAAAAATTTTATATCCAATATGTCGGTTGTTGATTTATTTTTTAATTATGGGCCGAAAAGTTTAACAATTATTAGGGGAGAAAAATAATGAAAATTATTATTACCGGCGGTGCCGGAATGGTTGGTTCACATTGCGCCCAATATTTTGCTAAAAAAAAGCATAAGATCGTTGTGATTGATAATTTAATGCGTTCAAAAATTTTTGGTTCAGATAGTAAATCTGTCGAATACAATTGGCGTTATTTGAAAACAATTAAAAATGTGAAATTAATTAAAAAGGATGCACGTAATTTTTCGGCCATGCTTAAAATATTTAAGGAGGAAAAACCTGATGTAGTCATTCACGCAGCTGGCCAACCAGGCGTCAGGTTTTCTATTGATGATCCTCTGGAAGATTATTCCATTAACGCAACAGGAACGATTAATGTCGCTGAGGCATTACGGCAGGTGAACAAGAATGGTATTTTGTTATATACATCGACGAATAAAGTTTATGGCGATAATGTTAATAGCCTTCCGATTAAACAAAAGAAAAATCGTTATGAATTTAAGAATAGCAAAGGTATTTCAGAAAATTTTAGTATCGATTTAACCGGACATACGCCTTATGGTGTTTCGAAATTAGCTGGAGATCTTTATGTTCAGGATTATGCTTATGCTTATGGATTAAAATGTGGTGTATTTAGGATGAGTTGTATTTATGGCACAAGGCAATTTGGTTTTGAAGATCAGGGTTGGCTGGCCTGGTTTTCTAGCCGTTTTTTTCAAGGCAAACCGATTACGATTTATGGCGATGGAAAACAAATTCGAGATGTTTTATGGGTTGAAGATTTGGCAAAAGCATTTGAGGCATTTATTCAAAGTAAGTTAAAAAGTGAAGTTTTTAATATGGGCGGTGGGGTAGATAATACGATATCTCTTTTAGAATTGATTGATACCCTTGAAGATATCTCTGGAAAGAAAGTAAAAATAAAATATGATGATTGGCGCAAATTTGATCAGAAGGTGTATGTTTCGGATATTGCAAAGGCAAAGAGATTGCTTAAATGGAAACCAAGCATTTCTCCTGAAGAAGGGGTTAAAAAATTGTATGAATGGGTAGAGGGAAATCCAAAGTTATTTTAAGGAGAATATTATGCGAAACATATTAGCTATTGGTGCGCATCCAGATGATATTGAATTAGGATGTGCGGGAACATTGCGTAAATATGTAAAGTCAGGGTGTAATGTTTATTTATGTGTGATGAGCGAAGGGGATCAGGCGGGTAATCCTGTTGCTCGACGTAAAGAGCAAGAAGAAGCTGCGAAACGGTTGGGAGCTAAAGAACTTATTTGGGGGAAAATGGAGGATACAAATTTTCAAGTTAATAAACCCATGGTGGATTTTATTGAAGGTGTAGCCGCCAAAGTAAAGCCGTATGAAATCTATGTCAATTATTCTGATGACTCCCATCAAGATCATCGTGCTCTGGCGCAATGTGTGGTTTCCGCGACACGTTATAATAAACGTGTTCTTTTTTATGAAGATTATACCTCTCACGATTTTACACCAAATATTTTTGTAGATATTGAGGATGTTTTGAAAGAGAAGTTGAATGTAATGAAAGCCTTTGGTTCGCAGATAAATCGTAATTTTCCGGCGGGGGAAACCATGCTGGAAAACGTAAAGGCTGTGGCACGGTTTCGAGGATTTCAAGCAAAGGTTAAATATGCCGAAGGGTTTAAAGCTGTGCGATATTTAAAATTGGATATATGAAAACAATTATTCTTCATTCCAAACCTTGGCTAGATTCACAAGACATTCGTTCCGTCGTTGACGTTCTTAAGTCTGGACAATTTACGCAAGGTGTAAAAGTTTCTGAGTTTGAAGAGAAGTTTACACAATTTCAAAAGTGTAAAGGTTCCGTAGCAATTAACTCTGGAACAGCCGCCCTTCACCTAAGCCTTTTGGCGCTTGGCATTAAAAAAGGGGATGAAGTGATTATTCCGTCGTATGTTTGTACGGCGCTTCTTAATGCTGTTAATTATACAGAAGCAACACCAAAAATTGTTGATGTGAATGCGGATGATTTTAATATTTCTTTTGAATCCGTTAAAAAGAATCTTACCAAAAAAACAAAGGCCATTATTGTTCCCCATATGTTTGGTCAAGCTGCGGATATCAAACCTTTATTATGTTTAGGCATTCCTGTTATTGAAGATTGCGCGCAGTCCGTTGGGGCGACTTATGAAGGGAAGAACGTCGGAACATTTGGCACCTTAAGTATTTTTTCTTTTTATGCGACAAAGGTTATGTGTAGCGGAGAGGGCGGAATGGTAAGTTCAAGTAATAAACGGTTATTGGATAAAATTAGAGATCTTCGGAATTATGATAATCGTAAAAGTTATAAAGTTCGCTACAACTATAAAATGACGGATATGGCTGCGGCGTTAGGAATTAATCAATTAAATAAACTTCTTAAGATCATTGCCCAGCGTAGAAAAATTGCTAAATTTTATAATGCTCAATTGGCCGATATGAGTATAGATTTGCCTGTTGAAAATATTGGTAATAAGCATATTTATTTTCGCTATGTAGTGAAAACAAAAAGTAAAGCGAAATTTATAAAATATTTACAAAAAAATGGTATCGCTTGTGCTGAGCCTGTTTATAAGCCATTGCATCAATATACAAAAATTATTTCATGTCCTGTAGCTGATCGATTAATGAAAGAGGCTGTTTCTATTCCAATTTATCCTTTTTTAAAAGTTGATCAAATAAAATATATTGTGAAATTAATTGCTTTGATTGAATTTTAACTTTTTCTTTGATCTTGCATTCTTAATTTATTCATCATATAATGCGCTCACTTTTAGATATAACTATTCATCGTTATTAATAATATAGTTTTTATTTTTGGAGGAACTATGGGAGAAATGGCACAAATTATCCTTGATGGAAAAACGTATGAGTTTCCAGTTATTGAAGGGACAGAAAAAGAAAAAGCGATTGATATTACGAAACTACGGGCAGAATCTTCGTATATCACTATTGATAATGGTTTTGGTAACACGGGAGCTTGCACAAGTGCCATTACATTTTTAGATGGAGAAAAAGGGATTTTACGTTATCGGGGAATCCCGATTGAACAAGTTACAGAAAATTTAAATTTTATTGAAACAAGTTATTTATTGCTGCACGGAGAACTTCCTTCCAAAGAAGATTTAGAAAAATTTACTAAATCATTTATTGAGCAAATGCCGCTTCATCCGGATATGCTCAATTTTTTTGAAGGTTATCCAAAGGACGGACACCCAATGGGTTTGCTTTCAGCCATGGTATGTTCATTATCTGGTTACTATCCTGAATTATTAAAACCTGAACCAACGCAAGAAGAAATCAAAGCAATGGCTGCTGAGTTGTTAGCTAAGGTAGCTACTATTTCTGCTTATACGTATAGAAAATCATTAGGTCAAGAACTTGTCGGCCCTGAACCGGACCTTTCCTATGTTGAAAATTTTTTACATATGATGTTCTCGACAAAAGAAAAAATATATCAAATTGATCCAACAGTTGTTAGTGCTTTAGAAGCGCTTCTTATTTTACATGCGGATCATGAACAAAATTGTAGCACATCGACAGTACGTATGGTGGGAAGCTCCTGGGCTAATTTATTTGCATCTATATCAGCTGGGGTGGGAGCCTTGTGGGGACCGCTTCATGGGGGAGCAAATCAGAAGGTTGTTGAGATGCTTGAGGATATTCAAAAAGATGGAGGCTGTATTGATAAATTTATTGCACGAGCTAAAGATCCTAATGATAAGTATAGATTAATGGGGTTTGGACATCGAGTTTATAAAAATTTTGATCCTCGGGCAAAAATTATTAAGAAACGTTTAGATGATATGTTTGAAAACTTAGGGATTACGGACCCCTTATTAGATGTGGCGGTTAAATTAGAAAAGGCCGTTTTAAAAGATGATTATTTTAGTCAACGCAAATTATATCCAAATGTAGATTTTTATAGCGGTATTATCTATAAAGCTATTGGTATTCCTACAGAAATGTTTCCGGTTATGTTTGCGATTGGTAGAATGCCTGGATGGATTGCGCATTGGAAAGAGATGAAGGGGAATTCAAAATCCAAAATTTGTCGTCCGAGACAAATTTATACAGGATATACAGAACGTGATTATGTTTCTATGGAAAACCGATAATTTGTAAGGAAAATCATCGTGATAGCATTTCGACCATCAGTTAAGTTTGATAAACAGGCATTAATTATTCTGTTTACAAAAGAACAAATTAAATCTAAAAAATTTATTATTAAAAATAAAATAATAAATGAAGCGACTACAGATTTGATTTTTTCTGGTCAATTTTCAGGTGATGATGGACAAATTTTTCCATTAGTCGTTAATAAAAAGCTCGTTCTTGCTGTTGGTATTGGGGCAAGTAAAGATTTGTCATTAACGGCATTACGGATAACGGTTCGCAAAGCTTTGTTGTCATCTTATTTGAATGAAATTAAAGATGTTGAAATCGGTCTTTCGAATGAAAATTTTGATGAGGTTATTGCTGTCATTGAAGGGGCTTTAATAGGAACATACGCATGGAAAAAATATTTAACAAAAGATAAAAAAAATAAGACTGTTGATCAAAAAAATATTTTTATAGTGACCGATAAAAAAAAGAGTTATGAGGATGCGGTTGCTATTTGTGAGGGGAATAATTTAACGCGTGATTTGATTAATGAAAATGCGGATGTGGCGGATTCTGTTTATATTGAAAAAATTATTAAAGGGCTTATTAAGGGAAAAAAAAATATTGATATTGAGGTTTTAAATGAGAAGCAAATGAAGGCAAAAGGATTGGGTTTGCATTTGGCAGTAAATCAAGGAAGCAATAAAGAACCTAAATTGATTATTGTTAAATATACGGGAGCATCAAAAAAAGATCCTTATGTTGCTCTTGTTGGAAAAGGCGTAACTTATGACACCGGCGGGCTTAATTTAAAACCTTCTGGAAGTATTGAAGGTATGAAGCAGGATATGAGTGGAACAGCAGCTGTTGTCGGCACATTAAAAAACACTCTTTCTTTAAAACCAAAGAAAAATATTATTTTTGCATGTGCTCTAGCAGAGAACGCTATTGGTTCTGGGGCATATAAACCAGGAGATATTTTTAAGGGATATGCTGGAAAAACTGTTGAAATTGCTAATACAGATGCTGAAGGACGCTTAGTTTTGGCGGACGCGATTTCTTATATTATTAAGAATTATAAACCAGCACAGTTGATTGATATTGCAACATTAACAGGAGCTTGCATTGTAGCTCTTGGAAATGATTATACAGGGCTTGTTTCGACGGATGATAAATTGGCTAATCAATTATTAGAAGCCGCGCAAAAGACAGATGATCGTGCGTGGAGATTGCCTTCTTATCCTGAATTAAAAAGTTCAGTAAAATCTAAAATTGCAGATATTCGTAATCTTGGTTTTTCTAAAGGAGCTGGTGGTACGATTACGGCGGCTGAATTTTTACGGCAGTTTGCCGAAGTTGATGGCACAAAATGGGCCCATTTAGATATTGCGGGAACAGCATTTGTTGATGGAGCAGAGCGTATGTATTTCGCGCATGGTGCTACAGGGGCTGGGGTTCGATTATTGACTCAGTTTTTAAAAGAAAAATAAGAAAGGGCAATGAATAAAAAATCGAAATATCGATTAGTTTTTTCCTTCCTGTCTATTTTTATAGGCATTTTTCTTTTTGTTATACATACTTCATTTTCGATTAGTGACAATAAAGTACATCTTATTACACTTGACGATGATACGATCAACCCCGTAACGGCTGAATATATCATTCAATCTATTGATCGTGCGGAGATAGAAAATGCTGAATGTTTAGTTATTAAATTAGACACACCAGGAGGGCTGTTAAGTTCAACACGGCTTATTGTTAAGCGTATGCTTACGGCTAAAGTTCCTATTATTGTTTATATTGCTCCAGGAGGTTCCCGTGCTGGTTCGGCAGGGGTTTTTATTACATATGCAAGTCATGTTGCAGCCATGGCGCCTTCAACAAATATTGGTGCAGCTCACCCAGTTAAAATGGGAGGCGGCGGTTTACCTAAAAAAATGGGGGATTGGAAAGAGCTTAAGGAACTCACAAAGACGCTCAAAGAACATATTAAGCAAATAAAAAGAGAAGAACAAAAAGGTGTTGAGAAAGAAGATAAAAAAAATATAGAAAATGAAGATGGTTTAAATAATGATGAAAATCCAATGGTCAGTAAAATTTTACAGGATACAACGGCATTTATTCGAGCCATTGCCAAGGAACGTCATCGCAATGCAGAATGGGCAGTTAAAAGTGTTTCTAAAAGTTTATCGATTACGGATAAAGAGGCTTTAGAAAAAGGGGTTATTGAGATTATTGCCAAAAGTGAAGAGGATTTGTTGAATCAGCTTGATGGATATACTGTAATCATTGAGGGGAAGGAACGAATATTAGCTACAAATAATATAACTATTGAACGTATTGAAATGAATGCGCGGCAGAAATTTTTTAATATTTTAGCGAATCCGAATATTGCATATTTTCTTATGATTTTAGGGTTTTATGGATTACTTTTTGAAGTGACACATCCAGGATTTGGTGTTCCTGGGATTATGGGGACAATATTTTTGATCCTTGCATTTTATAGTATGCAGACTCTTCCGATGAATTACGCTGGATTAGCTCTTTTGATATTAGGTTTGATTTTACTTATTGCTGAGGCCTATATTCCAGGATTCGGGTTTTTTTCGTTAGGAGGTTTAGTGAGCTTAGTTTTGGGCTCAATGTTGCTTTTTGATTCGATTGATCCAGTTATGCGAGTTTCAATGCCTATAATTATTACATTTTCTATAACAACAGCTATTATGACGTTGCTCCTTTTAAGGTTAGTCATTAAATCTTCTAAAGCTAAAATTATGGGAGGAAAAGAAGGTTTGCTTCAAGAGATTGGGGAAGCTCATGTTTCTTTTGGTTTTGGAAAAAAAGGAACCATTTTTGTTCATGGAGAGTTGTGGAATGCCACTTCTGATCTTCCTATTAAAAAAGGTGAGGAAGTTCAGATTCAAGAGGTTAAAGGATTAATGCTTAAGGTTAAACCAAAGATAGAGGAGGTTAAATAATGTCAACGGAAACGCTTATTTCAGAAGCACTTTATTTAAAACCAGCCGAACGATTTATTGTTATCGAAGCTTTAATTAAAAGTCTGGATGTTCCTGATCCGCAGATTGAAAAATCTTGGGCAATTGAAGCAGAAAAAAGGTTAGAAGCTTATAAAGCAGGCAAATTAAAAACGGTTTCTTTTGAAGATATGTTTGGGAAAAATTAGGGATGAATATTGTAATTGCCAAGTTAGCCCAACAAGAATTTAACGATTCAAAAGAATTTTATGAGATTGAACAATCAGGATTAGGTTTTCGATTTGAAAAAGAAATAGAGAATTCATTACTACGTATAAAGCAATTCCCGAATACTTGGCCCATAGAGCTTGGAGATGTTCGACATTATTTTGTTCATAAATTTCCTTATAAAATTCTTTATTCCGTGCAAGATGATATCATTTTAATTCTTGCTTTTGCACATCAACATAGAAAACCATATTATTGGATTGAACGAATTAATCAAAAGGAGGAGTAAGATGCCGTCATTTTTATTTGTTATAGGGCTATGTCTGTTTTTAGCTTACAACTGGATTAAGTTTCCAAAAGAGTATGAACGTTTAGTTATTTTTCGTCTTGGGCGTGTTATTAGAGAGCCTAGAGGTCCAGGGTTGGCTTTTGTTTTATGGCCGATTGAGCAGGCGGTGGGTGTTAGTTTGCGTGTGATTACTTTAGATGTGCCTCCACAGGATATTATTACAAAAGATAATGTTTCTGCTAAAGTGAATGCCGTTGCTTATTTTCGTGTCATGGAACCTGTAAAAGCTATTTGCGAGGTTCAGAATTATGAGTATGCTACATCACAAATGGCGCAAACTACGTTGCGTAGTGTATTAGGGGAAATGGAGCTTGATGAGTTGTTAGCACAACGGGAACATATTAATGAAAAATTGCAATCTATATTGGATAAACAGACTGACCCTTGGGGAATTAAAGTAGTTAATGTTGAGTTAAAGCATGTGGATATTACAGAAGATTTACGCCGTGCTATGGCGCGTCAAGCCGAGGCTGAGCGTGAGCGTCGTGCTAAGATTATTGCGGCGGAAGGAGAGTTTCAGGCTGCTGAAAAAATTTGTCAGGCAGCGGACTTAATGCAAAAATCTCCGATGTCGTTACAGCTTCGGTATTTGCAAACACTTGTTGAAATCGGGAGTGAAAATAATACAACAACACTTTTTCCTATTCCGATTGATATTTTTAAGGCATTAACAGATAAAATTACAGATAAAGGTAAAGCATAATTAAAACAAAGGAGAACATACGCAATGAGCAGCAGAATCGAAGTTGATACAATGGGTGAAATTGAAGTGCCGAATGATTGTTATTATGGGGCACAGACAGCACGTTCGTTAATAAATTTTAAAATTGGTGGAGAAAAACTTCAGCCGTCGATTATTCATGCGTTAGGGGTTATAAAAAAAGCATCAGCGGTAATTAACGCAGAATTAGGGGTGCTTCAAAAAGAAAAAGCAGAGTTAATTGGTAAAGCAGCTGATGAGGTTATTGCAGGAAAATTAGATAATCATTTTCCACTTGTTGTATGGCAAACAGGAAGTGGCACGCAGACAAATATGAATGCTAATGAGGTTATTGCCAATCGTGCGATTGAAATAGCAGGAGGTGTTTTGGGAAGCAAGGATCCTGTTCATCCCAATGATGATGTGAATAAAGCACAATCTTCCAATGATGTTTTTCCAACGGCCATGCATATTGCCAGTGTAGAACAAATTCATGCGCAATTGATTCCTAAGGTGGGCAAGCTACGCGATGCCTTAGAAGCTAAAGCAGAAGAGTTTAAAGGCATTATTAAAATTGGCCGCACACATCTTATGGATGCTACGCCTTTAACATTGGGCAATGAATTTTCTGGTTATGCTAAGCAATTAAGCAATGGATTAGACCGTATTTATGGAGCATTACCACGTTTATATGAACTGGCTTTAGGGGGGACGGCAGTAGGAACAGGGTTAAATACACATCCTGATTTTTCTGAAAAAGTGGCTGATAAAATTGCTGAAATGACGGATAAACCCTTTGTATCGAATAGTAATAAATTTGAAGGTTTAGCCGCGCATGATACGATTGTTGAATTTAGCGGTGTGCTTAAGACGGTGGCTGTATCGTTAATGAAAATTGCGAATGATATCCGTTGGTTGGGTTCAGGGCCGCGTTGTGGGATTGGTGAGATTATGCTTCCTGCGAATGAACCAGGGAGCTCTATCATGCCTGGTAAAGTAAATCCCACACAATGTGAGGCAATGACCATGGTTTGTGCGCAAGTGATGGGAAATGATACAACGATCAATATTTCCGGAGCGAGTGGTAATTTTGAGTTAAATGTGTTTAAACCGGTATTAATTTATAATCTTTTGCAATCCATTCGACTTATTGGAGATGCATGCAATAGCTTTACGGATCATTGTATCAGTGGCATTGAAGCGAACTTAGATAATATTCAGAAAAATTTAAATAATTCTTTGATGCTTGTTACAGCCCTTAACGCACATATTGGGTATGATAATGCCGCCAAAGTAGCTAAAAAGGCGCATTCAGAGAATTTAACCTTAAGAGAGGCTGTACTTGAATTAGGATTTCTAAGTGCGGAAGATTTTGATAAAATAGTTCGTCCTGAGAAAATGGTTGGTCCTAAAGGAGACTAAAATATTGTTCCTTGCCCTTGACGCCATTGAAAGAAGAGGCTATCCTTGGTAGTAGAAAAGTAAAAGGGAGGGACAATTATGGTCAAATATCTATCAATAGATGAGCGCCGAAAATGGCTTAGAGCAAAGAGAGTTTTAAGTATTCAGTTCCGTGTGATTAAGACGAAGCGTAAAAATGTAGATACAGCATGGAAACTTTCCATGACGGAAAATATGAGTGTAGGAGGGTTGGCATTTTATACAGAGTATGGTGAATATGCTATCGGAGATGTTTTAGAAATGAAGGTTGTTATGTCTGGAGTTCTTGATATTTTTACTGGGGAAGCCAAAATTGTGCGCAAGGAATTCAAGAAAAATGCGGCACATATTTTGTTGGGTGTTAGATATTCAACAAAAAAGAATATTAAAGGAACGGTAAAAAGAGTGGTTGCTAAAAAAGCACGATCAGCAAAACGTATATAAAAAATTTTATTGTTGGAATAAAAAAAGTCTCAATACTTTAATAAGTATTGAGACTTTTTTATGGAAAATTTATTTTTTTACCCTTTAAATTCTGCGACAAGCCCTTGGATAGATTGTTTGGCATCACCAAAAAGCATGCGGGTATTATCATAGAAGAAGAGTTCATTTTGAATGCCGGCAAATCCAGCATTCATGGAGCGCTTTAATACAAAAACTGTTTTTGCTTTATCTACATTGATAATCGGCATACCGTAAATTGGACTGGCTTCATCATGGCGTGCAGCTGGATTAACAACATCATTAGCACCGATAACAACGACGACATCAACGGTTTCAATAATCGGATTAATAGCATCCATTTCAACAAGTTGATCATAAGGAACATTGGCTTCGGCTAAAAGAACATTCATATGTCCAGGCATACGTCCGGCAACCGGATGGATGGCATAATTCACTTCTGCACCATTAGCTTCCAGTAGTTCACCTAGTTCACGTACAACGTGCTGGGCTTGTGCTACAGCCATTCCATATCCAGGAACAAAAACAACGGATTGTGCCGCTTCTAATATAAGGTAAGCATCATCGACAACGATGGGTTTAACTTCACCTTGAACACCTTCTGAAGATACTTTTTGTGTGACAGATCCAAATCCACTAAAAAGAACATTGGCTAGAGAACGGTTCATGGCTTTACACATAATTTGTGTCAAAATAATACCACTAGCACCAACTAATGAACCAGCTACAATCAAGATATTATTTTGGATAACAAAACCAGCAGCGCAGGCAGCTATTCCTGAATAGCTATTTAATAAGGAAATCACGACAGGCATATCGGCGCCACCAATAGGAATAACGACAAGAACGCCTAAGACAAGAGCTAAAAGAATAATACCGATAAAAATGGGATAGTTAGCTGCTGGATTTATGCACAGTAAAATACCACCAACAACAATAGCAATAAGAATTAAAGAATTAACAATTTTTTGACCGGCATATAAAACAGGTTTTCCTGTAATTTTTTCACTTAATTTCCCCCAGGCAACGAGACTTCCTGTGAACGTAACACCCCCGATGAGAACAGAAAGAAATATAGTGAACGTGGTTAATGCATCAGCAGCAGGAGCGTAGTGATAAACAGCCCAGCCAACAAAAAGACTTGCAATTCCTCCAGAACCATTTAAAAGAGCAACCATCTCAGGCATGGAGGTCATGGCAATTAATCGTGCAGCAAGAACACCAAGAATTGAACCCGCAGCAATACCGATCAATATGTATTGAAAGCTAAGTCCTTGAGTTAAAAGTGTAGCAAGCACGGCTAAGAGCATACCTAAAGCTGAAATCATATTCCCTTTACGTGCTGATGCAGGAGAACTCAACTTTTTAAGACCAAAAATAAATAAAGCAGCTGATATTATATAAGTAAAGTTGATGAGGATTTCTAAGTTCAATTCTTACCTCCTGTTTCTTTCTTTTTAAACATAGCTAACATACGGTCGGTTACGAGATAACCGCCGACTACGTTTATTGTTGCAAAAGCAACAGATAGGGTTCCTAAAATAGTGCTCATTTGGTTTCCTTCAGTTCCGGCAGAAATAAGAGCGCCGACTAATGTAATCCCAGAAATAGCATTAGAACCAGACATTAAGGGAGTGTGTAAAGTTGCAGGAACTTTAGAAATAAGTTCAAACCCTAAAAAAATGGAGAGGGCAAGAACAAAAAATAAAAATACAAGTGTATGCGGATCCATGATATATTACTCCTTGTTCAGGTTTTTAATAGTTTCATTAACAATTTCACCGTTATGCGTGATTAAACATCCTTTAAGTATTTCATCATCAGTTTTAAGATCAAATTTTTTTTCTTCTGTATTCCAGAAAGTTTCAATAAAGTTAACAAGGTTGCTTGAATACATTTGACTAGCATGAACAGCGACGCGTCCAGGGAGGTTTCCTAATCCGATAATACGGACACCGTTAACATCGACTTCTTCATCAAGTTTAGAACCTTCCACATTTCCACCAGACTCAACAGCCATATCAATAATGACACTTCCAGATTTCATGCCGGAAATCATTTCTTTGGTTACAATAACAGGCGCTTTACGTCCAAACAATTGTGCGGTTGTCACCACAATATCAGCATTAGCACAAACTTTCGCCATACCTTTTTGTTGTTTTTTAATTTGTTCCGGCGTCAGGGCTTTGGCATAACCATCTTTCGTTTGGCTCATTTCTCCTAGATCAATTTTAATGAATTTACCTCCAAGAGATTGTACTTGTTCTTCGACCACAGGACGTGTATCAAAAGCCTCGACACGCGCGCCGAGTCTTTTGGCTGTTGCAATGGCTTGAAGACCTGCCACACCAACCCCAATAATAAATACACGGGCTGGTGCAATAGTTCCAGACGGGGTCATCATCATCGGAAGAATTTTATCAATACGTTCTGCTGCTAAAATAATAGTTATATAACCAGCAAGATTGGCTTGTGAACTTAAGGCATCCATTTTTTGAGCGATGGTACTACGTGGAATCATTTCCATACTAATTGCGCTAATATTATTTTTGGCAAAATCCTTAATTAAGGAAGATTCATTAAAAGGATCAAGAAAACTGATATGAATAGAATTTTTTTTGAGTTGAGCGATTTCATCGGCAGGAGGCTTGCGTAATCGCAAAACAATATCAGAAGAAGAGAGCAGAGAGGCTCGATCAGAAATTTTTGCGCCAGCTTTTTCATATTCTGCGTCGTTAACGCCGATTGTTGCTCCAATGCCAGATTCAACAGTTATTTCTGCGCCTTTTTTGACAAGTCTATCGACGGAATCGGGAATAATCGGAACCCGTTTTTCGCCTGGGTGAACTTCTTTAGGAATACCTATAAGCATGATGTAACTCCATTAGTATAATAATTGATAATTGAAATAAGATTAACAAATTCAAAAGCAAAGTCAAGTGGAGAAACTAAAATTTTCTGTGGTTTTTAAAAAAATATGTGCTATTCTCATTTTTTTAAAATTTTGTCATCCTGAGGAATGATTTTTATAACGAAGGATCTAAGATCCTTCACTTTGCGTTGCTTCGTTCAGGATGACATATTATTCAGGAGAAAATACATGTCTAATTTAGGAACAAACGAACGTGTTTTGCGTGTAGCTATTGTTGGAAGTGGACCAAGTGGTTTTTACGCGGCAGATGCTGTGACAAAATCGGAATTAAACGTTATTGTGGATATGTTTGACCGTTTGCCTGCACCCTATGGGTTAGTGCGTTATGGGGTGGCGCCGGATCATGCGAAGATTAAAAATGTGACTAAGGTTTATGAGCGTATTGCTGATAAAGAAAATGTTTCATTTTTTGGAAATGTAACGATTGGACGTGATGTTAGTGTTGAGGAATTAAAAAAATATTATGACGCGATTATTTTTACAAATGGAGCAGAAACAGATAAGAAATTAGGTATTCCCGGAGAGGATTTGCCAGGAAGTTATACAGCTACGGAATTTGTGGCTTGGTATAATGGACATCCTGATTATGCAGACCATAAATTTGATTTATCCCAAGAAGTGGCTGTGATTATTGGACAGGGAAATGTGGCGATGGATGTGTGTCGTATTTTAGCTAAAACGGTTGATGAATTAAAGACAACAGATATCGCCCAACATGCATTAGATGCTTTGGTTAATAGTAAAATAAAAGAAATTCATATGGTCGGTCGTCGAGGACCGGCTCAAACAGCATTTACACCTGTTGAAATTAAAGAGTTTGGAGAGTTAGAAGACTGTAATCCGGTTGTCAAAGCTGAAGATATGGAAATTAATGAGGCGAGTCAGGAAGAATTGGCTGATCCTAAAAATATGCAGAAAAAGAAAAATTATGATCGTTTAAAAGAATATTCGGAATTAGGAGAGGGCGCAAAATCTAAGAAGTTTATTTGCCATTTTCTTAAAAGTCCAGTGGAATTAGTTGGGGATGGAAAAGTAGAAAAAGTTATCTTAGAGAAGAATGCGTTAAGCGGTGAGGCTAATAAACAAAAGGCACGAGGAAGCGGAGAGAAGGAAGAGTTGGCATGCGGTTTATTTTTCCGGAGTGTTGGTTATCGAGGGCTCTCGATTGAAGGCGTTCCTTTTCATGAGCAATGGGGCAGTATTTTGCATGAAGAAGGCCGTGTAGTTGATGAAAATAATAAGGTTGTTGCCGGATTATATACTGCGGGTTGGATTAAACGAGGACCATCAGGCGTTGTGGGAACCAATAAACCGGATAGTGAAGAAACAGTTAAGCATCTTTTAGAAGATGTAGCTAGTTTGACTTTATGCGAAATTCCAGATACAAGTGCTTTGCTTAATATACTTAAAGAAAAAAAAGTACGTGTGGTTACGCTTGATGATTGGAAAAAAATAGATGTCGCAGAAATTGAAAATGGTCAGAAAATAGGTAAACCACGTGAGAAGTTTGTGAGTCTGAATGATATGTTGGCTGTTTTGTAATTTATATTATTGTGTGTACACATAATATGTGTTATATTTTTGTTGGAGGTTTTTACTATGTCAAATATTACTATTTCAGTTCCTGATGATTTATTAAAAGCAGGGCGTGAGTATGCAAAAGAGCACCATACTTCTTTGAATGCTCTTATTCGAAAAACTTTGGAAAAAACAGTTGTAAAGTCGCAAGATAAGACGTGGTTACAAGAGTGCTTTCAACATATGGATGATGTGCAGGCTGATTCAAAGGGAAAAAAATGGACACGTGAGGATTTATACGATGTCTAAGATTTTTATTGATACAAATATTTTGGTGTATTGTTTGGATCAGAATGATTTAAAAAAACAAAGCGAAAGTCGTAAGCGGCTTACTGATTTACAAGAGAAAGAAACTGGTGTAATCTCGACACAAGTATTACAGGAGTTTTATGTGACGGCTATAAAAAAGTTGAGAGTAGAGCCTTTATTAGTTAAAAAAATTCTACATTCTTTTGAGAATTTTGAAATTGTGTCTGTTGATGTTCACCTTATTAATGAAGCCATCGACTGCAGTATTCTTCAGCAAATATCTTTTTGGGATGCTTTAATCGTCGTTACTGCTGAGAAGGCCAAGTGTCAGGTTCTATGGACGGAAGATTTGAATCATGACCAAGTCATTCGTGGTATGCTTGTTAAGAATATTTTTCTTTAATAAAAAATTTAAAATTTTTTAGCCTAAAAGTTGTAATTTGCCCTCCCGATATGGTATAAATAATTATACCTCTCTAATTGATAATCAGTATAAAAAATTATAACAATAAATTACATGTATAAAAAACATTCAATAGCCTATCGTTTATTATCTGTATGGATTACTTTTACATTCTTTTGTAGCCTTATTGTATCTCCTGCACAGGCTCAAAATGTAGTGAACTTGCCAACTCCTGGCATTATGATACCTCCGAGTGTAGGATTCCTTCCGGCAATGATTAAAGGGCTTCAGATTCATCCAGATGCTCCGCTTCAATTTGATTTTATCATTGATAGTGGTGAAGATGATTTGCAAGGAGAACTGCTTAAAGAAGAATCCCAAAAGCTTATTAAATATTTTCTAGCTGCATTAACCACACCTGAAGAAGACCTTTGGGTCAATTTATCTCCCTATGAAAAGGACCGTATCGTTCCAGAGGCTTTTGGACAAACTGAAATGGGACGAGATCTTTTGGGGCAGGACTATCTGCTCAAGCAACTTACCGCGACCTTGATGTATCCAGAGGACGATTTGGGGAAAACATTTTGGAATCAGGTCTATGAGCGTGCATATGAATTGTATGGAAGTGTAAATATTCCTATAAATACATTTAACAAAGTCTGGATTGTGCCTGAAAAAGCAGTTGTTTATGAAACAGAAAATAATACCGTTTTGATTATTGATAGTCATTTAAAAGTAATGTTGGAAGAAGATTACCTAGCATTAAATAATAATCTTAACAGCAAACAATTTGGTACAGATCAAGTTTTTGAGCAGGAAGCCAAAGAGATTAGCAATATTTCTTCTGAAATTGTTCGAAAAATTCTTATTCCAGCTATTGAAAAAGAAGTTAATGAAGGTGAAAACTTTGCCCCATTACGTCAAATGAATCAAGCGCTCATTTTGGCTACATGGTATAAAACGGTCTTAAAAGAAAGCCTTCTCGGACAGGTTTATGTTGATCAGAATAAAGTATATGGGGTAGATGTTGTTGATAAAGAGGTAAAGAATAAAATTTATCAACAGTATCTCGAAGCCTTTAAAGTGGGTGTTTATGATTATATTCGAGAAGATCTTGACCCATTTACTCAGCAGATTATCCCAAGGAAGTATTTTTCTGGCGGATATACAACTGTTATGTATGACAAATCAACAAGTAGTCCTATTAGCTTAAAAAATCGTATCCAGAGAGTTACAAATCAAACGCTTAGTCAACTTAATGGAAAGGCTGCCAATAAATTCAGAGTATTAATTGAAAAAGTCCAATCGGGAGCTGAGTTTGGAAAAAGCAAAATTCATAAAATAACCACACAGCTTTTTGAACCGGAAGCATTAGGGGCAATGGCTTCTTCTGCTGTAGGGCAAATTGGAAAGAAATATGAAATTGATCAAGTTGATGTTAATGCTCAAAAAAATCAATTGCGTATAAAGGTATGGAATAGAGCAGCTTCAAAAAAAAAGAAATTTATATTAGGCATTACTCAATCAGGACAAATTGGAAATAAGCATAAAAATAATATTCTTGAGAGTGTTCATGACCAAGATCAAGAACTTGTTCAAAGTATTTTAGGTCTTTTGGAAGAAAACATTTCTTTATATCAATTCCAACACATTGAGCAAGATCTTTTAGGCTTTGCTTCGCCAAATTCAAAATTAATAGCCCTTCATGAGCAGTTAGCCAACCATCCATCAGCTTTGTTTCATGAAATTGGAGAATATCTTCAAGCACAAGAGCTTTTATCCTTACAGTTGGAAAAAACAACATTAGTTATATTAGCAGGAGAGAAAGAATTTAGAGTTTTTTTAGAAGGAGAGACTTTAGCTATTGCTAAAAAGGGAGAAAATACTTTAGAAAAGCATTATCTCTTACGGGCTTTGCAAAGGATTTTATTTGATCAAAAAGACCGTCAGTTAACTAGTAAAATTGTGTTAGAGCAGAATCGAAGTGAAATTATACAAAAAATTGTTAAGAAAGGTTTAGGTGATATCTTAAGGGAAGTTGTATTGCGGAGAGAATATAAACCTGATAATTTAAAAAAGGAACTGTCTGAAATTTTAACAAAATTAGCAGATGATGAATTGATAACTAAAAATAATTTATCTGAAATTAAAGTGTTTTTTCAAAGTGATGTATTTAATAAATGGAAAAAATCTTTTCTTAATACAATAGATCTTTTTTCAAAAGCGAAAATTATTACAAGTGCCAATTTTAAAAAAATTATCAATTTTTTATTTAAAATAAGTCTTAATTTAAAATCGTTACCTACATTAGATATATTGATAAAACAAG
>UOGJ01000020.1_pt1 | contig 37627 bp, 41 predicted proteins | sample 1989031 | NCBI WGS metagenome assembly UOGJ01 (sample SAMEA4712195, study PRJEB27164) | hydrothermal vent metagenome | biome: marine basaltic hydrothermal vent biome; feature: marine hydrothermal vent; material: mineral | place: Pacific Ocean | collected 2011-06-14/2011-07-23 | depth 1719 m | reverse complement strand
AAGTTATTTAGGAGATGCCGTTGCTGGACTTAATACGGTAAGTAATAAACAAAATAAAGGCTATGGTTTACGAGGGTCTTTTAAAATTGTAAAAAAATCCAATAACATGGATTTTTATTTTGAACCGTTTATACGGTATTGGAATATTGAAGATTCTGAAATTTCAACGCTTACGTATAATGGTGTAGCCGTTGGTTTTGGCCTAGAACCAAATAATAATTCAACAGAATATGGTATTAAATTAGGGGCCACGTTTTAGTGAGAACTAAAGATGAAATAATTGGATTTACAAAGTCTTTAAGAGTTCTCATTGTAGAAGATACGGCAGTTGACCGTAGGCTGTTGGAGTCCATGTTGTCGGAATCTTCTGGAGTGACTTCTTTTTTAAGAAGTGCTGACTCTTTTAAAAAAGCAATAGTTCTTTTAGAAAAACATAACTTTGAAGTTGTTGTCTTAGATTTAAATCTTCCGGATAGTCAGGGGATTGAAACTCTTTATGCCTTAAGAGAAAAATATCCTGATGTGGCTGTGGTCGTAAATACAGGGGCCTATGAAGATGACTTAGGAATCCAGACATTAAGTTCTGGAGCTCAGGATTTTTTAGTGAAAGGAAAATATAACGCCTATTTTCTCAATAAAGTTCTTCATTACGCATTGGAACGAAAACGGGTTGAAAAAGTATTGGAAAATGCTTATGCACAGCTTAAAGAGACCCAAGATCAATTAATACAATCTGAGAAGTTTAAGGTTGTAGGGACGTTAGCTACAGGGGTTGCCCATGAGGTCAAAAATCCATTGGCTACGATTCTTTATGGAATTACGTTTCTCTCTGAACATTTAAAAAATAAAGATGAAAAAACAGTAACAGTTTTAACAACTGTCAAAGATGCCGTAAATCATGCTAATAAAGTCATTGTCAATCTTTTAGATCTTTCTAGTGGAACCTATTTAAAAAAAGCAAAACAGAACCTTCATGAATCTATTGATAAAGCTGTTTCTTTAACACGTTATCAGCTTGAACAAAAACATATTAGTCTTCATAAAGAGTTTGAATTAGATATTCCTAATCTAGAGATAGATTCGACTAAGATTGAACAGGTCATTATCAATCTTATTTTAAACGCTGGACATTCTATGGCTGATGGTGGGATGTTAACAATCAGAACAGAAAGTAGTATTTTGTCAGATGATTTCAAAAAATACCCTCGACTATTTACTAGTTCTATCATAAAAAGAGGACAGAAAATTGTTTTATTAGAAATTGAGGATAACGGTTGTGGGATTTTAAAGGAAAAAATAAAAAATATTTTTGATCCATTTTTTACTTCTCGACGAGCCACAGGAGGGGTGGGTTTAGGATTGTCTGTATCTAAAAATATTATTGATTTACATAATGGGGAAATTTTTATGGAAAATATTTCTCCACAAGGTGCCAAAGCGGTAATTATTCTTCCCATAGAATAAAAGGAGGCCTGTTTATGAGTGATCAAACAAAAGTTTTAATTGTAGATGATGAAGTAGGTTTTACTGAAATGTTAAAGCTCAACTTGGAATCAGTGGGGTATAAAGTTGGTATTGAGAATGATTCAGAAAATGCTATTATGACAGCAAGGAGGTTTAATCCAGACTTGATTTTATTAGATATTATCATGCCGAAGAAAGAAGGACCGGATGTTTTCGCAGAACTGCGGGAACATACGGATTTTCGCAACACCCCTATTATTTTTTTAACGGCCACGGTTACACATGAAGAGGTTGATACGCAGGAAGGTTTTATTGGAGGGCGTCAATTTATTGCTAAACCAAGTAGTTTAGATGAAATATTGTATGTTATTGAAAAAAATATAAAATTACAACAGAGTTTAATTCAAAATGGCAAAGATTTTATCTGAAAAAAAAGCAACATTTTTTAAGATTACAAGTCCATATATTACTGTTCGAAAGTCTGGTATTCATAATAAAGGTATTTTTGCAAAAAAAGATATTTTGGAAGGAACACGTGTTGTTGAATATGTGGGTGAAAAAATCACCAAGGCTGAGTCAAACCGTAGGGCAGATATTCCTTTAGAGCAGGCAAAAAAAAATAAAGATTGTGGGGCTGTTTATATTTTCGAACTGAATAAGCGCTATGATTTGGATGGAAATATTTTTTATAATACAGCCCGGTTTATTAATCACTCCTGTAATCCAAACTGTGAAACGGATATTATCCGTGGACATATCTGGGTTATAGCCCTTCGGGATATTCAAAAAGGTGAAGAGTTGTCCTATAATTATGGATACGGTTATGATGATTATGAGGAACACAAATGTCGATGTGGTGCAGATAATTGTGTGGGTTTTATATTAGATGAAGACCATTGGCCGAAGTTAAAGCGAAAATTAGCCAGGGCCAAAAAGAAAAAATAAATAATTTATCCTTTTTCCCTGCCTTGACAATCTTTCTTTTTAGATGCTATACTTGAAACTAAAGTATTTTGAAATCAGGAAATAATGAGCTTTTGGTATCATGCATAAATTATTCACTAAAATTTTTATAGTCTTCATTGGTTTGACTTTTGTAGTTCAAAACGTCTATGCTCAAGAAACATTTTTAAGCTCTTTAGGAGAAGTTAAATCTTTTTATAGGAGTTTTAAAGAAAAAAAGGTTTCTCTTGCAGATCAAAAACAAGCGACATCTAAAGAAGAAACAAAGATCATAGAAGCATTTATTCAACAAGGCGACAAATTTTATCAACGAGGTTCAATTTCAGAAGCTATTAGCGATTTTAGCCGGGCATTACTGTTGGATCCGCATAATCAAATGGTACAGAGAACTTTGATTCAACTTTCTTCTCATCCACAGTTAGATGGAAAACAAAAAATTAACTTGTACCTTTTAGAGGATCTTTTTTATAATGTGAATAAACTTAAGATAAAAATAGATAGCTTAGAAAAAAAACAAGAGTATGTTTGGACAAATATTATAGAGAAGGGATATGATCAGGGTTTGCTTCAGCACGAAATGGAAGAGATTCAGAATAAAATTTTAGTAAATTTAAATCGACCAAAGCATATTTCAGAAAAAGAATATCCTCAGCAGAAAGATCCTCTAGAAATTGTAAATGCCTCGTTAGACTATGAAAAAAATAAACTTATCAATAAAATGATATATCTTCAGAAACAGTATAATTATTTAATAAATATGCAGGAAGGAGGCTGGAGTAACAGAGTACGTTCACAGAGAGTCTATTCTAAGTCAGATAAACCTTTAAATATTTATGCACAAAATTTTTATCGTGATGATTTAAAGAAAGACTATCAACGGGATGTTGGTTTGGTGGCAAAAAGGGAAGCTGAGCGTATGACGCAGAAATTAGAGGTATTAAAAGGGGAAGTTAGGCAGAAAAAAGAAAGAGTAAAGTCAGTGACACAGCAGTTAGTTGACGCAACACTTAAGCTGTCAGAAAGTAAGTCGTTACTTGATGAAAAAAATAAAGATATTAAGCGTTTAAATAGAGATTTACAGGATGCTCAGTCTCGTTCTGAGTTTACACAAAGAATTATTCAGGAAAAAGAATCTAAAATTCAATCTCTTGAGAAAGTGCAAGAGCAAGTTTTAGTGCAAACGCAAGAGATGGGGGCGCTTAAGAAAGAATTAGAAGGTCTTCAAAACAAGGTTGTTAAATTAGAAAGAGAGAAAATAAATATTCAGAAAGCAGGAGGAAGTATTCAGGAAGAGTATAAAAAATCCCAAAAGGAACGGGATAGTTTTCAAGATGATTTATTAGTTCAAAAAAAGAGCTTTAAAGATATTCAGAAAAAATTAGCAAAGGTGCAAGGGGAAGCTATTGATTTGAAACAATTGGTAAAAGATAAGGAAAATCAGGTAGCCTTATTAAAGAAAAATCTTAAAAAGGATGAAACTAAAGGCAGCTTGCATACAAAGTTTAAGAAAGAAAAAGAGGTTTTTAGAAAGGAATTAAAGAAAAAGGATGCTCAGTTAAAAGTTCTTAATCAGCAACTTGTGAGTTCTAAAGAAAAAATTGATCAGGTACATAAAATTGTTAAGGAAAAGACAGAGAAAATAACTAAAGCGATTATTGCGAAAGATAAAAAAATTAAGTTATTGCAAAAAGGCCTTTCTGAGAAAGAAAAGAATTTGAATGAATTAGCCAAAGAATTGGAAGCTTCTAGAAAAGATTTAAAAAACATTAAAAAATCAGCTGTTTCTAAAGAGCCTGACCAAGCTCAAAATCAAAAATTAAATGAATTAGATGAAATTGTAAAGATGTATCGTTTGGCCTTACAAGATGCTAATAAGACAATAGCTGTAAAGGGAAAACAGGTAGAAAAGCTAAATAAACAACTTGTAATGGCTTATCCTGAATCTAGCACACAAAATGAGGTTATTAAAGAAAAGGAAGAAAGAATTCAGTTGCTTAAAAAGGCTTTGATTAAGAATCGTAAGGAAAAGGACCAATATAATGAAAATTTACGTAAAGTTGTTTTAGCAAAGGTTAAAGAACTTAATGCACTTGAGGAAGAATTTGATATATATAGAGAGGCAGTTCATGAAGCCCATGAAAAAATTGTGCGTAAAGATGAAGAACTAAAGACCTTAAATAAAGAAGTTGAGGCTTTACAGTGGAAATTAATACAAACATTTGATAGCCAGAATGATAAAATAGCTGCAACTAATGATTCTTTTTCAACAAAAAATGAAAAAGTATATGAAATGGAAGGGGTTTTGTCTATTTATAAAGAAGAGCTTAAAGACGCTAAGTGGGATATTAAAACAAAAGAGGCAAGTATTGTTACACTAGAAGAACAGTTGATGTTGACACAAACAAGGCTTTTTAAAAAAGGTAAAATGTTAAAAGAAACACAAAGTAATATTGCTTTATTAGAACGTAAGTTGGAGTCTATCCAAAAAAAAGTAGTTGATTCAAAAAAATCTTTTTTTCGATAAAATAATTTTTTTACTTTATGTCTTTAATTTTCAAAAATATTTTTGTTTTCCCCTTATTTTTTCTTTTTTTTATCCCTATCAATGAGGCTGCTTCAATAAAAAATACAACAGATTCTGTTGTTAAGGTTTTTGTGGCCTCTAATAGTATTGATTATTATCGTCCTTGGCAAGCTAAAGGGATTAAGGGGTCAAGTGGTTCTGGTGCAATTATTAAGGGAAATAAAATACTCACCAATGCCCATGTCGTGGCAGATCAAACATTTATTCAGGTTAGAAAAGACTCTGATCCTAAAAAGTATACAGCACGTGTAGAAGTTACAGGACATGATTGTGATTTAGCATTACTTTCAGTTGATGATCCTGATTTTTTTAAAGGAACCGTTGCATTAGATATTGGGCAGCTTCCACAGTTACAAGATAGTGTGATGGTATTAGGTTATCCTCAAGGTGGGGATAAGATTTCGATTACCGAAGGAGTTGTTTCTCGTGTAGAGATTACATCCTATTCACAAAGCGGACGGCAGTTGCTTACAGTTCAAATTGACGCAGCCATTAACCCAGGTAACAGTGGCGGACCGGTTATTCAAGATGGTAAGCTTGTGGGTATTGCCATGCAGGTTTTAAATTCGGGGCAAAATATCGGGTATATGATTCCGGTTCCAGTCATTGATCATTTTTTAAAAGATTTAGAAGATAAACAATATGATGGTTTTCCTTTACTTGGCATTGAGTTTAGTAATACGGAAAATGATGCTTTGCGTAAGTATTTTGGTCTTCAACAAGAAAGTGGTGGAGTTTTGGTCTCCAGCATTTTGCCATTTTCACCAGCTGCCGGATACTTAGAAGAGGAAGACATAGTCTTAAGTATTAATGATATACCTATCGGAGAGGATGGAACCTTTTCTTTTCGAGCTAAAGAACGATTAACTTTATCTTATTTAATCACACAGCATCAAATTGGGGAAGATTTACGTTTGAAAGTAATACGTAAGGGGGAGCCTAAAGAGATTATTTTAAATATAAAGCCATTTGAGGGGCTGGTTCCTTCACCAGCTCAACTAAATCCTCCTCCGTATTATATTTATGGAGGGTTAGTTTTTACAGTTTTAAGTATTGATTTACTTAAATCATGGGGAAATCGTTGGTGGGAAAAAGCTCCAGTAGAGTTTAACTCTTATCTTATGGGAGCGAATCGATTAAATTTAGAAAGTCGTGAGGAAGTGGTTGTACTTTTAAATGTTCTTCCGGATGATATTAATGTAGGATATCACTCTGACCGTAATGCTATTATTGATCGGGTTAATGGAAAGAACTTTGCATCGTTTAAAGAATTCATTCAGCTATTAAGTTTTCATCAATCTCAGGAGAAGTATACAGTCATTGAAGCAACAACACGTACACGTATAATTTTAGATAATACGAATATTGATCAAATCAACGCAAAGATTTTAAAGCGCAATAATATTCCTGCCCAGTTTTCAGAGGAGGTTGGGGGGTGGTTGAAAAATTAATAAAAAACTAACTTTTTTCATCTCAAGACCTTGTTTTCATTTAAATAATATGTTATTTTTAAAGTATCTATTTTAAAAGAAAGGGGTTTCTTGATGATAATAGTAGGGGAAAAAAAGAGATTTTGGAAGATAGCTAAAAAAGGGCTATCTTTTTTTATATCCTTCACATTTTTCTCCACTTCAATCATTTCACCCAATATTGCTTCAGCTCAAAACGTTCCACAAACAATCTTAAATTTACCAATTCCAGGGACAATGCTTCCAACAAGTGCTGGATTTACTCCTCCGTTAATCAAAGGTTTAACCATTAACCTTGAAAATGCTTTAGAATTTGATTTTATTGTGTATCACGGAGATAATAACCTTCAAGGTCAAGATTTAAAACAAGAATCCCTAAAACTCATAAAATATTTTTTAGCTTCTTTAACAACCCCTGAAGAAGAGATGTGGGTAAACCTTTCACCTTATGAGCAAGATCGTATTATTCCCGAAGCCTTTGGTCGCACTGAAATGGGTAGAGATTTATTGGCGCAAGATTATATTCTAAAGCAACTTACCGCTTCTTTAATGTATCCGGAAGATGAGCTAGGGGCTAAATTTTGGAAAAAAGTCTATCAGAAGGCGTATGAACAATTTGGAACCACACAGATTCCAGTAAATACATTTAATAAAGTATGGATTGTTCCAAGCAAGGCAGTTGTGTATGAACATGAAGGAACAGCGTTGATTGTAGAACAGCATTTGAAGGTGATGTTGGAGGAAGATTATTTGGCTTTAGAAAGCAATTTAGAAAATAGTAAATTTGGTATGGATCAGATGGCAGAAAACGACGTTAAGGATGCGAGTAAGATATCTTCTGAAATTGTTCGTACAGTTTTAATTCCAGCTATTGAAAAAGAAGTCAACCAAGGTAAAAATTTTGCCAATCTTCGTCAAATCTATAATTCTATGATTCTTGCGGCATGGTACAAACAGAATTTAAAAGAGAGTTTGTTGGGGCAGGTTTATGTAGATCAAAATAGAATTAAGGGAGTAGATGTTGAAGATAAAGATATAAAGCAGAAAATTTATCAGCAATATTTAGAGGCATTTAAGAAGGGTGTCTATAACTATATTAAGGAAGATATTGATTATGAAAGTCAGGAGATTATTCCAAGAAAATATTTTTCGGGTGGGATGAGGTCTCAATTAGAGGCAAAGACTTTACAGACAATAGGACAAGGAGATATTAGTTCAGGGAGTCCAATTCGAGATCAATTTAGAGGGGTTTTATCGAGGATTGAGGGTGATAGATATAGTCGGATGAAAGTATTGGCACTTGATGTGGGAGACAACACAGAAAATACTTTTGAATTAGTTGAAAGCTTAAATTTTGTGCCAGTTTCACCTTTGGGAGAAGGTAATATATTTACTGACGAAGAATTACAAAAAAGGTTACAGAAAGCAGTTAATTTTTATAGGGGTTTTATCCCACCTAAAAGTTTTATAAAACAAGTTGAGACATTTGCTCAACTACAGCTTGATTTTTTGGGTGAAATTTCTTTACAATGGTTTGAATCTTTGGGGATAGTTTCTTTTGAAAGGGCTGTAGGAGCATTGCTTAATTCAGAAAAATATGAGTTTGAGGTGCAGAAATCATTAGCAAGAATATTGCAAAATAATACAGAGGGTTTTAATGGAAAAAAATTAAAAGAATTGATTCTAAAGCAAAACATTATTCAAAAAAAATATTTAGATGAATTTGAGTCCTTTGACCAGAAAGCGTTACAGCGGAGTAATGAGTTATTGGTGAATTTATTTCATGATCAGCTTAAAGTGATTAGTGGCAGTTTTGCATATGAATATAAAAAAATGAATTATCATATGGTAGAGAGAAGTGGAGAGGTAGATATTAAAATTTTTTCATATTTTTTAGAAGAGAGAGAAAAAAGGGTTAATGAATTATTACTAAATTTTTTTGGGTATGTCCCTACAAGTTTAGTCTATCCAAATCAGTTCGTGTGGCGACGAATCATCCCTTCTGAAATGATTTTAAGCAATGAAGAGGAGCGAAAAGTAGCACTTTTTTTGATGGAAAATATTCAAAATATACCAAATGAGCTGAATGTACGTCTTACCGGTTTGATAAATAATTTTCAGATAAATGATAGAAGTCAAATAGAGCGTGAGTGGAAATTAATAATAAAAAATTGGTTTTTTGGAGAAGGTTTTTCAAATTGGTTAAGTCATCAATTGAGTGATAGAATAGATTTGAAAGAAATTTCAATTAATATTTGGAGGCAAGTTGTACATAAGATATGGCTTAATGATTGGATTCAACGGAAGCAAAATAATATAGATCGAGACCCCCAGGATGCACAGTGGTTTAGTGAATTTATGGAGAGTGGTTTGAAAGGGCTGGGAACTTCTGCTGAAGAGTTAAAAAAACAAGAGATCCCTTTCTTAAAAATAAAGGCTGCATCATCTACGATAAAAAATTTTCTTCCGGGTGGTATCGACTTTAATACCAACCTCCTCGACCTTCAAATCAAACGTGATGGAAAAGGCATTCCATTACCTATTGCACAACAACCATTAGAAAGTATGAACATCGAAGGATTCCTTCCTGTTATTATTAACATTTCCCCCGTCCAAAACCTCCCCATGTTGCTCGGTCTTGCCGATGATTTTGATAGTGTTCCTATTTCTGTCTGTCCGGATGATGAGGGTGGGGATGGGTGTGATTCGGTCTCTACGGCTCCTGCCAATAAGTTTGAAGAAGAAATTCTGCTTTAAAAATTCATTTTTAATATATTGACAAATGTTACTTAAGTTGAAATTATTGATTATCAATAATGAGTAAATTAGTTAAAACTTTAAAGAAAAGAGAACGATTGATTGGGAATTTAAAAACAAGGAGTTAAAATAAATATGTCAAATGCAGCAAACCCACCACGTAAAATTTCAGAATATATTAAAATAGTTTTTAAAGGTTTTTGTATGGGGACCGCGGATGTAATTCCGGGGGTTTCCGGTGGGACATTGGCTTTTTTGTTGGGTATTTATGAAGAGCTTATTCAGTCGATTCGTTCTTTTAATATTAAATTTGTACAGCGATTATGTAAGCTTCAATTTAAAGAGGCTTTTGATAATGTTGGATGGAAGTTTTTAGGGACGTTAGTTTTTGGTATTCTTTGTGCGATTGTTTCCTTAGCAAAGTTGATTACATGGCTTTTAACGGACAAACCAATTTTAGTAAACGCATTTTTCTTCGGCCTTATTTTTGCTACCATATTTGTTATTGGCCGTATTATTAAAAAACGAACTCCGTCGAAAATGATGGCTATTGTTGTTTCTGCCGCAGCTATGTATTTTTTAGTCGGTATGGTTCCAGTTGAAACACCAACGGCAGCATGGTTTTTGTTTTTATGTGGAGCCATAGCCATTAGTGCAATGATCTTGCCGGGAATTTCAGGTTCATTTATTTTAGTTTTATTAGGGAAATATCAATTTATTTTAGAAGCAGTACATGAACGCAACTTGTTTGTTATTGCCGTTGTTGGTTTAGGCATTGTTTGCGGTATTGTTACTTTTGTACGTATTTTAGGTGTGTTATTTGATCGCTATCATGATCTAACAGTCAGTATTTTGACCGGAATCGTTATTGGTTCATTACGCAAGATTTGGCCATGGAAAGAAACATTGCGAACTATTGAAGGAAGTCATGGAGAAATGATTCCAATTGAACAGATTAATATATTACCAGCTCAGATAGATGGGGAGTTAATGGGAGCAATGGTGTTGATGATTATTGGGTTTGTGCTTGCGATGGTTTTAAATAAGTCGCCTAATCAAGGGCTATTGAGTAAGTAGAGATGTGCCACAGGCGCGTTTTAAAATTTCTACAGATTGATTGATGGCACTCTCAACAGCAATTTTATCTTCAGATGTATATTGACGATAAAAAGGTTTTTCTTTAATAATATCAGTGACATAGAGAAGGGCTAAGGCCCTTCTTTTTATTTTAGTAGCGGCGTGAAAAAAAGAAGATGTTTCCATATCAAGAGCCTGCACGTTATTTTTTTTGAGAAAATTTAAATTTTCTTCTTCGAGTTTAAGAGAACCAAAGGATGCACAGATTACGTTATGAGTTTTTTTTGAATGGTTTTTATTAAATTTTTCTAGGAGTTTTTTGTGAGGAAATGTAACGTTAATAGAGTCAAATTCTTGATTCAGGACTTGGGTAAAGCCTTCTATGGCTAAACTTGAGGAGGGCGTTACAAGACTTCCGATATTGAGATTATCAGAGCTTTCAATGAGGCCACAGGAACCAAAGAAAAAGATGTTTTGGCAGTCTGTGTCTTTTAGGTATAATACGGCATCACCAACAAATGGAGTGCCTATTCCGGTATGAATAAGGGTGAAGTTTTTAGTATTAGCACATTTGTATAAGAATCCTTTTTCTAGTTTTTTGATGTCAAATTGTTGAAGTAAATTTTTTGTCAGAAAGGGAGTGAGGATACACGTTTTTTTGATTTTTTGAGGATCAATACCAAACAGTTTTTCAAATACATTCATAGGAGCATTATATATGAAATACAATAAATTTCCAAAAACAGATTTAAAAGTTTCTGCTATTGGGCTTGGGACGTGGGTTTTAGGAGGAGACCATTGGGGTGGATCAAAAGAGCTTGATGGCACTAATGCCGTACGTGCGGCCATAGAGCAGGGCATTAATTTTATTGATACAGCTCCAATTTATGGATTTGGCCGAGCAGAACACATTGTGGGTAAGGCGATTAAAGGAAAGAGGGATTCTGTTATTGTCGCAACGAAGTGTGGTCTGTCATGGAAGGGAAAACAGGTTTGGCATGATTTGAAGCCGGAAACAATTAAAAAAGAATTGGAAGCATCGTTACAACGATTAGACGTTGAACATATTGATTTATATCAATGTCATTGGCCAGATCCTCAAACACCCCTTGAGTCTACCATGGAGACTTTAAAAAAATTGCAGGAACAAGGAAAAATACGGTATATTGGCGTGTCGAATTTTGATTTAACCTTATTAAAAAAGGCTGTCTCTTTAGCTGATATCGTTACACTGCAAAGACAATATTCCATACTAGAGCGTGAGGTAGAAAAAGAAATATTACCTTATTGTCATAAAAATCAGATTGGATTTTTAGCTTATGGAGTTCTTGGTGGGGGAATATTGACAGGTAAATATCATGATCAACCGCAATGGCAAAAATCTGATGCACGTAATTTTTTTTATAAGCATTACACGGAGGAAGGGTTTAAGAAGGCTAGGGAAGTTTTGGAAGATTTGAAAAAAGGGGCTAGACCATTAAATCAGACCGCATTAAATTGGGTTAGGAAAAAACACGGAGTGACATCTGTTTTGGCTGGATGCCGGAATGTTAAACAGGTTTTAGAAAATATTGAGGCTATGAAATGGATTTAGATAGTATGGACTGTTATGTTAATCAGACGTTTAGTAAATTTGGGGCAAATAAGAAACGTGAAGTAAGGCGCCTTTTATTTGAAATTTCTAAACGTGAAGGCTGTGATGTTGTGAACGTGATGAAAGAGTATAAGGGGGATGTGAAGAATTTTGTTGGTGTTAAAGAACATTTAATTCGCCGTCGGTTTCCTGATTTAACAAAAGATAAGCAATCCATAAAACCATTTTTACCAGAATTGGATATTAAAGAGGATGAAAAGGCTGTTGTTGAGGGTAATAGACGTCGTGTTATTCCAAAGAGTTTTTTAGTAGAAAAAGAAGTGCTCAACTCAGAGTTTGTAACGCAATTAAAGAGAAAGTATCCGGAAGCTTCTTTTGGTATTATTAATTCTTACGCAGAAGAATGTAAAAAAAAGAAGTATGGCATAAAAGATTTTAATAATCGTTTAGAAAATTTTTACATTATTAAAGAAAGTTTTGATTTTTTTAAGCGCTGTCCATGTTCACCAAAGATGGTGCCCTGTGGGTATCATTTGATTAATTTAGGCAGTGGATGTGCCTTTGAGTGTACCTATTGTTATTTGCAAGAATATATTAATTCACCAGGCATTGTGATTCCGGCCAATATTGAAGGGTTTTTTGAAAAGTTTTCAGAGTATAAACAAAATGTTTATATTGGTTCAGGAGAGTTTACGGATTCATTAGTATTTGATCATATTACAGAGTTTTCACCTAAAATTGTCAATTTTTTTAAAAATTATCCTAAAAGTATTTTTGAGTTTAAGACAAAGAGTGATAATATTGATTTATTAAAGACGGTTAAACCAGAAGGAAATATTGTTGTGGCTTGGTCTATGAATCCGCAAAAGGTTATTGATACAACAGAGTTTTTTACAGCTTCTTTAGAACAGAGGCTTAAAGCTGCGGATATTTGTCAAAAGCTAGGATATAAAATAGCATTCCACTTTGATCCTGTTATTTATTACGATGGATGGGAGGATGACTATACAAAAGTGGTTGATAAAATATTTGGTCTTATTGATAAGAAGAATTTAGACCGGATTAGTTTAGGAACATTACGTATGGTTCCGGATTTAAAAAAAATTATTGAAAATCGGTTTCCAGAAAATACGATTTTAGATGGAGAGATTGTATTGGGGTATGATAAAAAGTTGCGCTATGGGTATAATTTGCGTTCTGAAATGTATAAAAAAATGTTAACACGAATACGTGGTCACAGTTCAAAAGTCCATGTATACTTATGTATGGAAGAAAAGGCGTTATGTCAGGAGTGTAAAACATATCCAGTGAGTGAGGGAGATAGTCGTTGTGGTTAAAATATTTTTGGTAGGAGCGGGAGGGTTTATTGGTTCTGTTTCACGTTATTTATTGGGAGGCGTAGCCCATCGTGTATCAGGAAACCATTGGTTTCCTTATGGGACACTAACCGTCAATATTATTGGTTGTTTTGTTATTGGATTAGTTGGAGGTATTGCGCAGTCAAAACATATTTTTGCTGATGAAATACGTTTATTTCTTGTGGTGGGTCTTTTGGGCGGATTTACCACTTTTTCATCTTTTAGCCATGAAACCGTTATGTTAGCAAAAAATACACAAGGTTTAGCGGCTTTATTGAATGTTTTGTTTCAAGTTTGTGTTTCGTTAAGTGCGGCATGGTTGGGGCATTATTTAGTTAATCATTAATAAAATAAGTAAGGTTAAAATAATGAAATTTTTTATTAATAGGAAAATTATTTTAAGCGGAATAAGCATTTTTTTAGTAACAATGTTTATTCCAAGTTATGTTTATAGTGAAGGTTTGCGTAGTGTAAATCTAAAAACACGGCGAGCTTTTGAACAACAATATGGGTTTGCTTGGAGAGAAGCCTCTAAAGAAATACAGAATGAGTTTATGGGGGAATATAAAAAAAAGCTAAAGAAAGAGCATGCTGTGAGAAAAAGATATGATCAAAAAAGAATGAGATCAAAAAAACAAAAAAAACAGAATATAGTTAGAAAAAAAAAGGCCTATGAAAGGAAAGTTAAGTCACGAAAAATGGCGGCCCAAAGAAAACTTCAAGCTAAAAGAAGAAAAGTGGAAGAGTCTAGGAGAAGGTATAAAAAAATTCAAGCAAGAATGAAAGCGCAAAGGAAGAGAGCTAGCCGGCGATGAGCAAAGTTCTCCTATTTTACAAAAAAAGTTCTTATGAAATTTATTGCCTGGAACGTAAAGGAACATTTTCTGCGATAAATAATCTTACCGTTCGTAATAAAATTAAAAAATTTAAAAAAGTTCATAAAGAGCATTATGCTGTTTTAGAACAAGTAGAAGCTGTTTTGAAAAAACATAATCTTTCGTATTGCAAGTGTCATCGGGGGCAGGATATTAGTCGTAAAATATATGATATGGTTATTACCGTTGGAGGTGATGGGACTTTTCTTGAAGCGGCACGAAAAATTAATAAGCAAATTTTATTTGGTGTTAATTCTTCTCCAGCGTATAGTGTTGGAAGGTTATGTGTTTTGAACATAAGTGATTTTGAAAAAACTTTAAAAGGTGTTGTTCAAAAAAAGTTAAATGTAAAATTTTTACATCGATTAAGGTTAGATTTTGATGACGGAAGGCCCTCTTTTTATGCTCTAAATGATTTTTTAATATGTCATCGTAATCCAGCAGCCATGAGCCGCTATCTTTTGACTGTTAAGGGGGTTAAGGAGGAACAGCGTAGTTCAGGCATTTGGATTTCGACACCTACGGGAAGTTCGGGAGCTATTTATTCAGCAGGAGGAAAGATTATTCCTAATACAGAAAAAAAAATGCAGTATATTCCAAGGGAACTTTATTTAGGAAGCAATAAAAAATATTATTTAAAGGGGGCTGTTCTTGGTCCTCGACAAAAGATAAATATAACTTCATTAATAAGGGAAGGAAAAATTTTCGCGGATGGATCACATGTAAGTTTTGCCTTTTCAGTGGGTTCTAATATTAAAATTTCATTAGCTAATAATCCAATTAGAACAATTTGTACGGGAGATTAATTTATGATGATTAAGAAAATTTTAGTTATTGATGATGATGCGACCAGTGTTCATTTAATGCAAGCCCGATTGAAAGAAAAGGGTTTTGAAGTCATTGTAGCGAATGACGGTGATGTAGGTTTAGAAAAGGCTAGTGTCATCAATCCTGATTTAATTATTTTAGATGTCGAGATGCCGCGTATGAATGGGTATACGTTTATGACGGCATTAAAGAAAGATGAAAAATTAAAGTCAACACGTGTGATTGTATTAACATCTAATAAAGATACAGCTCCTATTTTCGCTAGAAAAGGAATTAAGGTCTATCTAATTAAACCCGTTGATTTTGATAAGTTATTTGAAGCCATTGATATGATGTCACAGTTGTCATGAAGTCCATTCTTATTGTCTCCCACGGAAGTTATTCTCCTAAACTTAAAGATGAGCTCAAGTGGTTAATTCATCTATTGAAACAAAAAAGTGTTATTCCTATTTTTCATTATGCTTTTTTGGAAATTCAAGAGCCAACAATTTTAAATGGAATTGATCAGTGCATTAAAGATGGTGCCACTGAGGTTGTAGTATTATTAAATTTTCTTAATTCCGGAAAGCATGTAGATGATGATATTCCTAAGATTGTGTATCAAGCCCAATTAAAACATCCTGCCATTAAATTTCAAATTAGCCGTCCTGTTGGTCAGCATAAGCAGATTGCAGACTTGTTTATTAACATGATTAATTAAATGATAGATAAAAATTTTTCAGAACCATTGATGCAGTGGTACAAAAAGCAAGCACGAGATTTGCCATGGCGTAATACTAGAGATCCGTACAAAATTTGGATTTCAGAAATTATGTTGCAGCAAACAACCGTTAATGCGGTAATTCCTTATTATGAAAAATGGGTTAAGGTGTTTCCGATAGTGGCTGATGTAGCCAAAGCAAGTGAGCAAAAAATTTTAAAATTATGGCAGGGGTTAGGGTATTATTCGAGAGCAAAAAACATTCATAAATCAGCTCAGTTGATTTGTGAACAACATGATCAGAAAATCCCAAGAAATCCGAATGAATTACGAAAGTTACCAGGGTTTGGTCCATATACAGTAGGGGCTGTTTTAAGTATTGCTTTTGATATGCGTGAGCCGATTATTGATGCAAATGTGCGTAGGGTAGTTATGCGGTTTTTAGCACAAGAGGGGTATGCGGATACGACACAAGATAAAAAAATATTAAAGTTTTTAGATGAGGTTATGCCTGCAAAGAATTTAAAGGTATTTAATCAGGCGATGATGGAATTGGGTGCTCTTGTGTGTCGTAATCGAGAACCCTTATGTTCATTATGTCCTGTGCATTTGTCATGTAAAGCCTATCAAAAAGGCATTCAAGAAATTATTCCACGGGTTAAAAAAAAGGTCCTTAAAAATCTAGACGTATCTATTGGGGTTATTCAGCATAAGGAAAAATATTTTATTCAGCAAAGACCTTCGAAAGGTTTATTAGCAGATTTGTGGGAATTTCCTGGCGGGAAGATAGAAAAAGGGGAGACATCACTTAAGGCTTTAAAGCGGGAAATCCAAGAGGAAATAGGGTGTGAGGTTGAATCAGCGAAACGTTTTATGCAAGTTCAGCATTTTTATACACAATTTCGTGTGAATCTGCATGTCTTTTTTTGTCAGCTTAAGTCATATCCTGCACAAGGTGAACGAAAAAAATGGGTAAGTTTAAAGCAGCTCAAAAAATATCCTATGCCTTCGGGGAGTGTTAAGATCGTTGATAAATTAAGTGAATAAAAAACGATTGAAAAGCAACATTTCTTATGATATCCTGCGTACCATCCTAATTTTGGCGGGGTAGCTCAGCTGGTGAGAGCGTTCGGTTCATACCCGAAAGGTCGACAGTTCGATCCTGTCCCCCGCTACCATTTTTTCATCTTCTGGACCTTGTTTTTACATCAAGAATATGCTATTTATTAATTAGTGATATAAAATATTTAATCTTACTATGAAAAGTACACCTCTATATTCTAATTTAATAAAACGCATTTTATCAGCCTTTGTAGCTTTTTCGTTCATGTTAACAGGATTATTTCCAGTTTCTGTATCTGCACAATCTATTTTAAACCTTCCGATTCCCGGCAGTATGGTCAAACCAACGTGGGGCTTTATTCCAACACATATCAAAGGCATTACTATTCATCCTGAAAATGCGCTTTCTTTTGATTTCATTATTGATACCGGACATTCTGATATTGAAGGGGTTGAGTTGGAGGAGGAGTCATTAAAACTGATTAAATATTTTATGGCAGCGTTGACAGTACCAGAGGAAGATATGTGGGTCAATTTATCTCCTTATGAGAATGACCGCATTATTCCTCAAGATTTTGGTTACACGGCAATGGGGCGTGATTTACTGGCACAAGATTATTTGTTAAAACAAATAACAGCTTCATTGATGTATCCGGAGGATGATCTTGGCGGTGAGTTTTGGGATAATGTTTATGAGCGGGCTTTTGAACGCTATGGAACGACAGAAATTCCGATTAATACATTTAATAAAATATGGATTGTTCCAGAAGCAGCAAGTGTTTATGAACATGAAAATAGCGTATTTATTATTGATAGCCGTTTGAAAATAATGCTGGAAGAAGATTATTTGGCTTTAGAGAAGAATTTGGATAATGAACGTTTTGGGACAGATCAGATAGAACAGAGTGATGTGAAAGCTTTAAGCAGTATTTCTTCAGAGGTTGTGCGTGAGATATTGATTCCTGCGATTGAAAAAGAGGTGAATGAAGGCGAAACATTTACGCAGCTGCGTCAGATCTACAATGCCATGATTATGGCGACATGGTATAAGCAGAATTTAAAAGAAAGTATCTTGGGGCAAGTCTACGTAGATAAAAATAAAACTTCCGGTGTAGATGTTGAAGATAAACAGATCAAACAGAAAATATATGATCAATACATTGAGGCGTTTAAAAAGGGTGTTTATGATTACACGCGCGATGATTTTGACCCAGCTACCCAACAAATCATCCCACGAAAATATTTTGCTGGAGGTTTCATTGCTAATTCACCATTGTATTCACTTGATAAAAAAGTAGAATCTTCAACGTTTGATGGAAATTTAAGTGCTCTCTCAGCTAAAATTCGCACAAAAGCTACCAAAGCTTTGGCTAACTCAACGGCCAGTTCGAGTATTTATGAGGTGGGGGCTAATGTATTTGGAATGGGTTTAGAGGCAAAATTAGAAAAAGCAAGTTCAGCGGCTAAGGGAACACAAGATAATGCGGAATTTAAAGAAACATTAGGAGAGACGTTTAAAGATAAAATTAAATCTATATTTGATGTTGGCGCGGGAGATGGTGGGTGGATGAAAAATATTGCAGAGAAAGAGTGGTTGGATGTTAAAGCAAGCATTGTAGGTTTTGAACTAGAGAAGCCTGATTGGGCTAATCCTGATAACTGGAAGGGGCTTAAAATAATTCATAGTAAGGAGGACAGTGATTATCCTGCTCTAGAATCCGTTGAATTAGTTCATGAATCTTTTATGAATAAAGAATATTTAGAGGAAAATCCAGAAAGATTTGAGGAGTATGATCGTATTTTGAAAGAAGGTGGTTGGTTTATGGTGTCGCATAGTTCATTTTTTTTATTAGGAAGGGAAAAATTTGTTCAGTGGCTTATAAATAAAGGTTATCCTTTTAAAATTTATTATGAGTCAAATGTTCCAAAAGATTATCCTACGACATTTTGGTGGAAAGAGTATGTTCAAAGGAAGAGTTCATTATCTTTTGATAAAATTATGCCAAATGATAGAGATGGGAATATGTTGATTGTAGCAAAGAAGGTTTCTTCTTCAATTGACCAAGTAGAAAATAAAATTGTAAATTCTTTAGAATTACCAATACAAAAAATAGAAAAATATGGTGGTATTAATCTTGACGCGAATTTGTTAGACCTTCAGATTAAACGTGACGGAAAAGGGATTCCGTTGCCAATTTCGGATCAGCCGCTTGAGGATATGAATATTCAAGGATTTTTACCGGTTATTATTAATATTACCCCCATCCAAAATCTTCCTCTCATGCTTGGTATTGTTGAACCTGCTTCGCAAGGTACGGAAAGAGATGTGAGTTATTATTTTTTTAATAATAAAGCTGTGATTCAAGATATGGAAATGTTATATTTTGTTTAAGTTTTTTAGAAAGTTTTTATGTTATGAAATCTGCATTAATACAAAAAAAATATGATGACTTAGTTGAGGCCTGCCGTAGTATGACGCCTGAAGAGCGTCTTGTAGCTTTTTCTAATCATTCTCAGTTAATGGATCAATTGCGTTATTCTGGAAAAAAGCATTCTACTAAGAAATCCGTTATTCAGAAAAATTATGAAAGCTAACGGCCCGGGACAATCCTCTCTTTTATTATTAGACCTTATCAATATTTTTCAAAAATACAATATTTCTTACGCCGTTATTGGTGCCTTTGCAGCTTCTTTTTATGGTGTTGTTCGTGCAAGTATGGATGCCGATGCGCTTATTTCTTTTGATAAAAAAGAATCTGGGGAGTTAATTCAAGAGTTAGAAGGTTTGGGGTTTAAAGTGATAGAACGCAAGGGGAGTTTTGATGATCCAGTGTTGGGGGTTATTACTGTCCAAGATGTTTATAACAATCAGGTAGATCTTTTAAGGGGTATTCGAGGAATGGACAAAGATTTTTTTATGAGAACGAGTGAAGCATCTTTTCAAGGTGTGAAAATTCAGATAGCAGGAATAGAAGATTTTATTGCTATGAAAATTTTTGCCGGAAGCGTTAAAGATATAGAAGATGTTAAAGGAGTTTTTCAAGTATCAATGAAAGAAGTTGATTTAAATTTACTTAGAGATCTTACTCAGAAATATGGTCAGGAAGAGTTGCGCAAATTAGAGCATTTGCTGGAACAATCCACACTTATTCCTTGACATCCCATCTTCTTTTATTAAAATCTAACTATTAAAATTTTACTATATTTAATCAAAGGGGGTAGTTATGCGTTTAGTTTTAGAAAAGGCTGCAGAACAATATGATCAGAAGTTAGCAATTATTTTTCAGGATGAACAAATCTCTTTCCAGCAGTTAAAGATAAGTGCTTTTAAGTTGGCTAATGTGCTTAAGGCTCAAGGGGTTGGGAAAGGGGATAAGGTTGCTTTTTATCTGCCTAATTGTCCACAATATGTTTACAGCTATTTAGCTTCGTTTTGTTTAGGGGCAGTAGGTGTACCGCTGGACTTTATGCTTAAGGAAGATGAATTGATTTCTTGCCTTAGTCATTCGGAAACAAAAGTGCTTATTGCAATGAATAAGGATGATGTGGATTTAAAGGAAGTAAATAAAAATGTAGCAAGTTTAGAAAAGGTTATTTTATGTGCAGAGGTATTTGAAGGGGCGTTGAGTTATCAGGATTTAATGGCCGAAGCGAGTGAGGCATTAGACGAGGTTTCAATTGGTGATAAAGATCCTTCTTTGATTATGTACACATCCGGAACGACGGGTAAGCCGAAAGGTATTTTATTGAATTACAAACATCTTGAAGGATCGCCGGAAGCTATGAAGCATTTTGTTGATTTAACGGATAAGGATATTAAGTTAGCCGCTATTCCTTTGAGCCATATTGCAGGGTTTATTTATATTCAAAATTGTCTTTGTTTTGGAATTACCACCGTACTTATGGGGCGTTTCAACCCATTTCAGTTTTTGGAAAATATTGCAAAATACAAGGTGACTTGCTTTCATATTGTGCCAGCAATGTACATGGCGATGTTGACGCTTAAGCAGATTGAAAAGTATGACCTTTCCTCATTACGATGGGTAGTTGTTTTTGGTGCGCCTAGCTCGCCGGAGATTATGGAACGGTTTCATAAATATTGTCCTAACGCCAAGCTTCTTAATGGATGGGGGATGACCGAGACGTGTCCGCCAAATACGGTGACACCTTTGGATAGTGACAATATTGCCAGCATTGGCAAGCCAGCGCCTAATTGTGAAATTAAAATTTTTGATGAAGAAAATAATACGTTGCCGGCAAATACAGTGGGGGAAATAGTGATTCGTGGTTGGATTATTATGGATGAGTATTACAAAGATCCGGAAGCAACGGCTACCATGAAGCGTGATGGGTGGTTGTACACAGGTGATTTGGGACGTTTTGATGAGGAAGGGTTTTTGTACATCATGGGGCGTAAGAAAGAAATGATTAAGGTGAGCGGACAATTGGTCTATGCACCGGAAGTGGAAGCGGCATTTTACAAACATGAAGGGGTTGCTGAGGTCGCCGTGATTGGGGTTCCTGATGAATTACGTGGAGAGGTTATTAAGGCTTTTGTTGTTTTAAAGGAAGGGGAATCTTTAACGCCGGAAGATTTACGGCATTTTGTTAAGGAACATTTGGCTAACTTTAAGGTTCCGCAGTCTGTTGAGCTTCAAGACGAATTACCGAAAAATCGAACGGGAAAAATTGATAAAGCATTGTTAAAAAAGGAAGTATTAATTTAGAAAGGGAATATTATGGCTGTAATAGAAATGAAAAAAGATATTCATATGACAGGAAAAGATTTAATGCAGATGGTGCAATTGCGTCCGGAAGACCTTGGAAAATATGCGCTTGTTCCGGGGCCAAAAGAACGTTTAGATGGCTTAATGAAGTTGATCGAAAATCCGATTAAAAATTTTAGTTTTATGGAATACAATATGTATACCGGAACCTATGAAGGGATTAAAGTCACGGCTATTAACGGAGGACGGTTTGCCGCCGATACAGGGATTACAACGGAGATTTTATGTAGTGCGGAAATTAAAACGATGATTCGTATTGGCAGCTGTGGTTCTTTGTCCCCGGATATTAAAATTGGAGATTTGGTTGTGGCTGATAGTGGTGTTCGTGGTGATGGAGTCACGCCTTATTATGTTGAAGATCCATCATTTCAGCCTGATGCAGATAAGGCATTAACAGACAATTTATTTGAAGTAGCCAAGGCTTCAGGATTTAAAACACATAAAGGAAAGGTTTGGTCAACGGATGCTATTTTACGTGAAACACGTGAGCATGTGGGTAAAGCAGTTGATCAAGGAGCTGTTGCGGTGGATATGGTGACAGCTACTTTTTTAACTATTTGTCAGCAATACAATATTCCTGCAGCCGTTATTTTGGCTGTGAGTGATCATGTGATTGATGGGGAAATGGGATTTATGGATCCGAATTATTACATGGCCGAGGCTGCAATGATTAATATTGTATTGGATTTGATTAAGAAATTGGAAGGGAAATGAAAAAAATAAAAGAATCTCCATTATTCTGGCCTGCAAAGTTAAAGGGGGGTGTTCTCAAAGTTCTTGATGAGATGCTCATTCCAGAGAAGGTGTGTTACATTGATGTTAAAAACACCAAGCAGGCCGTTGATGTTATTCGAAAAATGAAGACACGCGCATTTGGGCAGTTTCTTGTTGTCCTTAACGCATTTTTATTAGAATTAAATACAGGGACGGATAAAACCCTTGTGCAACGTATTATGAAAACAGCTGACGCATTGAATAAAAGTCGTCCCACTTTTCCGTTTTCAGAAGTAACGTCCATCATTGTTGGATGGGCCAAAATGGCTGAGGAAAAGGGTATGGATGTTCGGTCTTTTGTACGTAAAAATACCTTGGGTTATTTAGAAGGTATTCGTGGACGAAGACTTGAGCGTGTTCAGACGATTGCCTCTATTATTAAAGACGGTGATCTCATTCTTACGCATTGCAATGTCAGTGGTGAGCTGGCTATGGCTGCTGCGCTCGCACAACAGCAAAAAAAAGTTTTACACATTTTTGCTACAGAAACACGTCCTTATTTTCAAGGGGCGAAGTTAACCTGTTGGGAGATGAAACGTATGGGCATTGGAGTGACCTTGGTTGCGGATAATGCTGCAGGTTCACTCATTGCCGATGGCGTGGTTAATAAAGTAATTGTCGGTTCTGATCGTTCGTGTGCTAATGGAGATTTTGCTAATAAAATTGGAACATACCAAATTGCCGTGGTGGCTAAAGAGTTTGACATTCCTTTTTATGTATTAACACAGCCGTCTAATAAAATTAAATGTGGCGCGGATATTCCTATTGAAATTCGTGATGCCAAAGAGTTATTAACCTATTCTGGAAAAAAAATATTTAGCGGTCATGTTAAAGGTTTTTATCCAGGTTTTGATGTTATTCCTCGGAGACTCGTTACACAGTCTATCGCCATTAATCCTGGAAAGTGAAATTGAACTATGAATATTCCAAACAAAAAATCCATCATTCTTTTGCACGGACTTTTTGATGAAAAATTTTTTGAAGATTTAAGTAAACGTAAGTTTCAAGAAGTTTTTGTGTTAGAAGGACGTCCTAGTCTTAAATCATCACGTAGTATTTGTACACAGCTTCTCAAACATAAAATTAAGCCAACCATCATTGCCGATAATATGGCAGGATTTTTATTCTACAAAAATTTAATCAAAGAAGTATGTATGTCTTACCAATCTTTTGGTAAAGAAGATGGTGCACTTTGTTTGGCTGGAGGATTAATATTAAGTGTTTTAGCTAAGAATCATAAAGTTATGGTTAAGGTGTATCCCACGATAGAAGATTCCTTATTGATTGCTAAACCAAAAGAGGTCCTGCATTTTAATGGTGAAAGGGTTGCTCCACGTGGTGTGAAAGGATACGCCCCCTTGGTTGAATGGGTTCCTAAAAAATACATAAATAAAATATTATGAATGACGAAGAAATTCAAAATTTAAAAAAGAATATTGTTTCCATTGGACGGTTGTTATGGGAAAAAGACTTGGTTAGTGGATTAAATGGAAATATTAGCCGTCGTGTAGATGAAGAAACAATTTTGTTAACGGGGCATGGGACATGTTTAGGGTTGTTGCAGCAGAAAGATATTTTGTTGGTGGGTTTAGACGGCACGTTAAAAGAAGAAGGACATATCTCTACTGAAAAGTTGTTACATACAGAAGTGTACAAAAATTTCCCTGATGCACAAGCGGTTGTACACACGCACCCAACATACACCAATGCTTTCTTTTTAGAGAATGAAGTTTTAAGTCCACGTATTCTCGAAGCAAAATGTTTTTTAGGGGATGTTAAATCTATTTTGCAGACGACCCCTGCGGTAACAGATGCAACACCTGTTATGGAAGCATTAAAAAATAATAATATTACAGTTTTACGTAACCATGGAGTCGTTACTAAGGGAATAGATCTTTTTGATTGTTTTCTTTTAGTTCAGGCGTTAGAAGAGGCGTGCAAAATTGATGCGATTAGTCGACTGTATGTAGGGACGGGTTCTAAATCTATCCGTGTGGATGGCACGGTAAGGACAGGTTTGGAACCTGTCCCTACGGAATTAAAAAAATACAAATTATTCTCTAAAAAACAAATTGATGAAATTGTGGTGCTTGTGAATGCAGACACACAATTAAATGAGATGGGTGCCAAGACAAATATGACCATGGATTTAGCGGTAAAGCTGGATGAGACAGGAGAAATATTTAGTTTTAATTTTGAGAAGGGAAAAATTGTAAATGTCGGAAATAGCGAAGATGTTGAATTTTTAATTAGCGCTTCCCAAGAGGTTTGGCGTGCAGTGTTTAATCAAGAGATTGATCCATTTGTCGCAACAACACAAAAGAAAATGAACCTAAGGGGAGATTTTGCCAAAATTTCGCAGTGGTATGCACCTTGTAGCCGCCTTTTTGAGTTATGGGCGCAGGTGCCTGTTGAGTAAAATGAATATGAATACGATGGGTGATATTAAACAATACAATTTATTGATTGACGGAAAAGTTGTTTCATCAGCAGATGAGAAGTATTTTGACACGATTAATCCATCAACCGGAAACGTTTTTGCGCAGGTGGCGAATGCTAATGTGTCGGATATGGAGGCAGCTATCAAGTCGGCACGTACGGCATATGATAGTGGATTATGGACGAAGATGTCCGTGGCTGAACGAGGAATTTATTTAAAAAAAATAGCCAGTTTGATTCGAAAGAATGCCAAAGAGTTGGCAGACTTAGAAACAGCTGATATTGGTAAAACTGTTAAGCAGGCTTCGCTGATTGATGTCGTTACGGCAGCAGATTGTTTCGAATATTTCAGCAGTGTTTCCGATGCCTTTAATACAAGAGAAAATAAAGTCGACATGCCGGTTAAGAGCATGACGGAAATTGAGCCGATGGGCGTGGTTGGTGCGATTATTCCATGGAACTACCCATTGATTATGGCTGCATGGAAATTAGCACCAGCGTTAATAACTGGCAATACCATTATTTTGAAACCATCTCCTTTGGGGTGTGTTTCCGTTATGCGTTTAGCACAAATTATGGTGGAGGCAGGATTACCCGAGGGGGTTGTTAATATTATTGCGAGTGACAATGTTGAAGTTTCAGAAAATTTAGTGAAAAGTCTGTATGTAGATATGATTAGTTTTACTGGAGGAACAGAAACAGGTAAGGCGGTTATGAAGCTATCAAGTAATACACTCAAGAAAGTTACATTAGAATTAGGCGGCAAGTCACCGAATATTGTGTTTGCAGATTGTGATATGAGTGCGGCGATTGGTGGAACACTGACAGCTATTTTTATGAATCAAGGACAGATGTGCACAGCAGGTTCGCGATTATTTATTGAGGAAAGTATTTATGACGAATTTTTGGCTAAGTTAGTTGAGAAAACCAGAAAACTTAAAATCGGCGATGCTGCGGATTATCAAACATCTTTTGGGCCTTTGGTTAGTCGAGAGCATCGGGATAAAGTTTTAGCAGTGATTGAACAAGCGGTAAATGAAGGTGCAAAAATTGAATGCGGTGGAAAGATTCCTGAGGGTTTGGATCGTGGGGCATATTTAGAGCCAACAATTTTATCGAATGTAGATAATTCTATGGTGATTGCACAAGAAGAAGTGTTTGGTCCTGTGTTATGTGTTATGAAATTTTTAAATTCGTCCAACGTTGGACGAATTGCTAATGATTCTCAATATGGTTTAGCCGCGTGTATTTGGACAAAGGATGAAAATAAAGCACAAGCCCTGGCTAAAAAATTACAATGCGGAACCGTTTGGATTAATACCTACGGAGGATTTTTTAATCAAGCACCTTTTGGCGGGTACAAACAAAGCGGTATTGGCCGGGAGTTAGGTTTGGAAGGTTTATTAGAGTACACGCAGAGTAAACATATTTGCACAGATAAAACACCGGGGGGGAAGTCTTTAGTTTCTTTCTGGTTTTAAATTTGAAAATGAAAAGAGGAGAATAAAATGAAAGCATTGTTTCTAACACCACCACTACGCGCATGGGATTCGCATGGGCATCATTTAGCGGCGAATCAAATGCACGCGCAGATTGCGGCATATTTAAGAGAAAAAAAAATTGCTGAGGTTGACGCGTTGGATTGTCGGGCATTGGATATGGATTGGGATGCGATGGTTAAATATGCCGTTGAAACAAAACCGGATATTGTATTTGTCGGGGAGCTTTTGCACTCCACATGTGGGGCTGCGGTTATTTGGTATTTTAATGAAGGATTGCGGTTGATTAAAGAAGCTTTACCAAGTGTTAAAACATGCGCTGGCGGTTTATGGTATTCCGGTGATTGGGAACGTCAAATGCGTCTGAATCCGACGATTGATTACATTATGTTAGGTGAGGCAGAAATCACGATGGAAGAGTTGATTATTAATTTAGAAAATAAACAACGCGATGAAAAAAATATTGCGGGGCTTGGTTCTCGTGCTGCCGATGGAACTCTTGTTTTGGGGCCACACCGCGACTTGATTCCAGATTTAAATACACTGCCTATGCCGGCATATGATTTGTTTCCTATGGATAAATATGTCGGACATACGTATTGGAAACCATTTGCGGAATTGATGACTTCTCGCGGATGCCCTGGAAAATGTCATTTTTGTTATGAGTGGGCATTGTATGACAGTCGGACAGCATCAAAGGATTTTACGACATGGCGAGGGTTGAGTGGTAAACGTATTTGTGATGAGTTGGATGTTTTAGAGAAAGAATATGGAACAAAAACAATTGTTTTTCAGGATGATGCATTTAATACCGATACAAAGGCGATGATTGAATTTTGTGAGGAGAAAATTCGTCGTGGAAATAAAATTGATTGGGTGTGTTTAGGGCGTGCGGATCAATGGGTAAGCCAGCATGATATTATGCCATTGATGAAAAAAGCAGGGCTATTTTTAGCTTTGACAGGAGTTGAGGTTGAAGATGATATGACATTAGCAAAACAAGGTAAGGGAGTAACGATTGCGCAAATTAAGAAAACAGTTCAAATCTTGAGGGAAAATGATATTGGAAGTGTCGGGACGGTTTTGATTGGTTTGCGTGATGATACAGAAGCAAAAATAAAAAAACGCTTACAGATTGCGGATGAAATTGACGCGGACATTTTTGCATTGGATTACATGACACCTGTCCCAAATTCTCCTGATTGGAAATATGGGATTAAACAAGGGTGGTTTGATCCGGAAAAAATGGATATTAAAACATGGGATTTTCAGCATCCAGTTATTCCAACAGATCATTTAACTGTTGAGGAAGTTGGGCGTTTAGGTTCATGGTGTATGCGGGAATACTATTCTAAGCCGGAGCGTATTCATCGTATTTTTTCAAGTAACTATGATGAAAAAGTTAAATTGTGTGTGAAAGATTTTATGAGTAATATTGCAAAGTGGGCAGCAAATTCATTGGAACCGGCGACGGCAAAGTAATAACCAAAATCAGAAAATCAGCACCCGGTGCTGATTCTGATTATCAATTTAAAATCAGCACCGGGTGCTGATTTTGGTTATGAGGTTGAAGATTATGAGAAATACACAGGTGCAGTTAGAATGGAATGTGGATGTTAAAAAGAAGTATGACACGATGATTGCTAAAATGCCGATGTTTCATCGTAGTATTGCTAAGGAAGTCGTGGATAAAAAAGCGGTTATTAATGCGCAGGAGCGTGGAGCGGATAAAATTGAAGAAGCAGATGTTGTGCGCGCTTTTTTGACGGAAGTGCCTAAGGCATTTTATAGTTTAATGATTCGTATTATGGATGAGGTTGGGTTTGATGCAAAAAAATATGAGTAAGATGACTACTGCTGTTATAGGTGCTGGAGCCATTGGTTCGGTCGTTGCCGCTTATTTAACTAAATCAGGACAAGATGTTGTTCTTATTGGTCGTCAAGATCAGGTTGATGTGATTAATCAAAAAGGCCTTCAGATTTCTGGTATTCGAGGAAGTGAAAACATTAAGGTTAAGGCTTTGTCGAAGTTAGACAAGGAATATGACCTTGTTATTTTTACAACGAAGACACAGGATTTAGAATTGGCGTATCAGCATAATTGTGAATATTTAGAAAATTGCTATGTCTTAACTTCTCAAAATGGTGTGCAGGCAGACAGTATTTTAGGCGTACATTTTGAGAAAGAAAAAATGCTTAGTAGTATTGTCATGTTTGGTTCGACATACACCAAATTAGGTGAAGTCATTTTTAATTTTGAAGGAGATTGGATTATCGGTAAGCCGTACACGCCGATAGATGCGAAGTTAAATGAGGTCGTCGAGATATTAAAATCAGTTGTGCCTGTTGTTGTGTCAGAAAATATTATGGGTATGAAGTGGCTTAAGTTGTTTGTAAACTTTAATAATTGTATTCCGGCTTTAATCGGAAAGTCCATGCAAGAAACTTTTGCGGATATGGATTTATGTCGGTTAAGTGTTCAGTTATTAAAAGAGGGTGTAGGTATTATTAAGATGGCTCAGATTGAACTAGTTTCTCTTCCGCAATTTCCAGTTGATCGTATTTATGGTATGGCCACTATGTCCGAGGAGAAAGCGGCAGGAATTATTAATAAAACATTAACAACGTTAAGCAAAGAGCCTTTGTACGGTTCAATATTGCAAAGCATCATGCGAGGACGAACGAGTGAGATAGATTTTATTAATGGAGAAGTAGTATTTTTAGCCAAACAAATGCGTCAGGAAGTACCATTAAATGAGAAGGTCGTTGATTTGATTCATCAGGTAGAAACATGTGGAAAACATTTAACGATAGAAGAAATAAAAAAAGAATTTAATCTGTAGGGACGTGCTAACGGTGCGTCTATGCTTAAATAATGATATGGAGCATTTAATATGAACAAAAAACGAAGAGTAGTAGTCACAGGAGTGGGGTTGGTTTCGCCGAATGGAATTGGTAAAGAAGCCTGTTGGGATGGGATGATTAATGGACGCTCAGCGGTTCGTCGGGTGACGGAGTTTGATGTGTCGATGTTTAATACAAAAATTGCCGCACAGGTACGGGATTTTGATCCTATGAAATTGGGTTTAACGCGAGATGAAGCTTTACGAATGGATCGTTTTGTTCAGTTTGCTGTGGTGGCCGCACGTATGGCAATTGAGGATTCAGGGCTTGATTTTGATCAGGAAAATAAAGAACGTATTGGGGTGTCATTGGCTAACGCGATTTGTGGAACGAAGTATTTGGAAGAGGAATTTGCTCTTGTAACAGATAGCGGGCAAAAACCAATTGATCCAACGATTGTACGTCCGGATTTGTATGACGCAGCTATGTTTAATACACCGTCGAGTGAGATTACAGCGAAATATGGATTGAAGGGGGTTTGTAATACGATTTCAACTGGCTGTACGGCAGGGACGGATTCGGTTGGTTTTTCGATGGAAGCGATTATGGATGGAGATGTCGACGTAATGATTACGGGAGCTTCTGAAGCACCGTTGACACCCATTACATTTGGAGCTTTTGATACGGTGAATGTTTTATCTGTTCATAATGATGAGCCGGAGAAAGCATCTCGACCATTTGATGCTAAGCGTAATGGTTTTGTAGCTTCCGAAGGGGCAGGGCTTTTGGTGGTCGAGGAATTGGAGCATGCAATAAAACGTGGGGCAAGGATTTATTGTGAGATTGTTGGTTTTGGAACGACATGTAATGCGTATCATATGACAGATTTACCACCAGAAGGAGATGCCAAGGCAGAGTGTATTCGTATCGCCATGGATGATGCTGGAGTAAAACCAGAGCAAATTGATTATATCAATGCGCATGGTTCATCGACACGGCAGAATGATGTATTCGAAACGAATGCGTACAAAATGGTTTTTGGAGATTACGCGTACAAAATTCCGATCAGCTCTTTGAAATCTATGATAGGTCATCCGCTTGCCGGAGCCAATGGAATTGAGTTAGCCATTGGTGCGCTTATTTTTGAACGCAATATGCTTCCTCCGACGATTAATCAGGAAGAATCTGATCCGCAATGTGATTTGGATTACATTCCGAATGTTGCTCGAGCAAAAAAAGTTAATTACATGCTTAAGACGTCCAGTGGATTTTCCGGAATTCATTCGGCGATGGTATTAAAAAGGTTTGAGGAATAAATTATGAATAAAATAGCCATCACAGGTCTAGGAATTGTGACTCCAAGTGGGATTGATAAGCGGAAGTTTTGGGCGAACATTAAGGCGGGGCGTTCGGCTGTGGAGAAGATTACCCGCTTTGATGCGGAAAAATACGATTCACATATTGCCGGACATGTGCATGAATTGGATGCCTACAGTAATGTTTCGTCGAGATTATTAAAAAAAATTGATGTGTTTTCCCATATGGGATTAGTTGCGGCAGAAATGGCAATTGAAGATGCAGGTTTAGATTTATCTCAAGAAAATTTGCATCGTGCTGGAATTTTTGCGGGAAATGCCATTGGCGGTTGGTTGTATGGGGAAACAGAGTTGCGTGATTTATATATGGAAGGACGTGAAGGTGTGAGTCCTTTTATGGCATCTGCTTGGTTTCCGGCGGCACCGCAGGGGCAGATTTCGATTAAGTATGGAATTAAAGGATACAGTAAAACGGTTGTTGCTGATCGTGCAAGTTCTTTGATGGCGATTGCTTATGCGGCACGGACACTTAATAGAGGGAAAAATGATTTTATTCTTGCTGGAGGTATGGAAGCCCCGGTCACACCATATGCGCTTTTATGCTGTAATACGTCGGGAGTGTTAACTAAAAATAATACTAATCCGGAAACAGCCTATCGGCCATTTGATAAAAATCGTGATGGTTTAGCGATTGCTGAGGGTGCAGGGATTGTGACGTTAGAAACACCTGAGCGTGTGGCTAAACGTAATGCACATGTGTATGCGAATATTATTGGTTTTGGGACAACAACCGACGGTGTTGATCGGATTGAACCTGCTGCCGATGGAAAAGAACTTGCTAAATCTATTCAAATAGCATTGGATAATGCCGGACTGGCACCGGAAGATATTGATTACATTTGTGCGGATGGGGTAGGTACACAAATTGGAGATTTGAGTGAGACCAGAGCAATTAAACAAGTATTTAATAGTCATGCACCAAAAATTCCAGTGTCTGCACCAAAATCTATTTTTGGAAATATGTTAGGGGCTTGTGGATCTGTTGATGTGGCAATAACCGTTTTAGCGATGGAAAATAATATTGTTCCTCCAACCATTAACTACACGACGCCTGATCCGGAGTGTGATTTAGATTATTGTCCGAATAAGGCACAGGAAAAAGAAATTAATAATGCATTGATTATTAATCGTGGACGCGGTGGAATCAATTGTGCGTTGGTATTGCAGAAAAATTAAGGAGAAAAAATTATGGACGTTGAAGAAAAAGTAAAATCTGTTTTTCAGAAAGTACTAGATATTCAATCTGATGAAATTAAGCTGGATGATAAGTTGGAGAATGATTTAGGTATTGACTCAACGGAAATGGTAGAAATTTCTGTTGCTTTAAAAAAAGAGTTTGGGGTTGAGGTTGGAGATAATGAGTTAAAGAAAAGTCATTCGTTTAATGAAATTGTCGGTATTTTAAAAGGCAAGGGAGCGGTGTAATGCAGATCATTGACTTAAGTTTACCCATTGATGACACTCTCGTTGAAACCCATGATGCAAAAATTGACCGTATCAGTCATGCCGATGGGGTGGAGCATTTTAATTGGGTCGTGATGAATAAAAAGCCTGGAGGGAAAGAGGCTTTTGAACGTGGAGAACGGATTGCTACGAAAGAAGAGATTCCCGATGGAGAAATGCTATCCCTCGAAATTGTTCATGCGTCGGTACATATGGGAAGCCACGTCGATGCCCCGTTTCATTATGGGAGCATGTGTGAAGGTAAGCCGGCTAAACAGATTATGGATGTACCGCTCGAATGGTGTTATGGTCCAGGAGTTGTATTAAATTTTACGCATATGGAATATCCACAGAATATTACCAAAGAAGATGTGGTGGTGGCTTTAGAAAAAATTGATTACAAGTTGAAGCCGATGGATATTGTGCTGTTTAATACCGGCGGAGATAAATTTCTTGGAACACCGGAATATGTGTCTAAATATATTGGCGTCATGCCAGACGCAGTGGAATATATTTTGGATCAAGGCATTAAAATGATGGGCATCGATACCATGGGTTTAGACCGCCCGTGTTTTGAAATGTTTAAGGAGTTTTTAGAAACGAAAGACAAATCTAAAATCTGGCCAAGTCATTTTTTAGGACGCCGACGGGAGTATTGTCATATGGAACGCTTGGGCAACTTAAGTGCGATTCCTAAGCCTTATGGGTTTACTATTTCTTGTTTGCCAGTAAAAGTTCGGGAGGCTGGAGCTGGATGGGCGAGGGTTGTGGCGATAGTGGAAAATAATGGTTGATATAGCTATTTCACAAAACAAGAAGCCGATTAGATTAAATGATGAAAGATGGGTTCATATTACAGAGGAACATTGTGAATTGGCAGGATATCGTTTAGAAATTTTGGAAACAATTGAACATCCTTTGCGCATTTTAGAAGGAAAGGATGGTGAGGCGATTGCTTTACGTGAGGTGGAAGAGGGGAAATATCTTGTTGTTGTGTATCGTGAGTTAGAACAAGATGGATTTATTATTACGGCGTTCTTTACACGGCGTATTAAATCCTTAGAGAGGAGAAAACAGTTATGGCCCAACTAGAAATTCAGGAATATTTAAATTTAATACCAGCCGTGCAACATGCACCAAAAAATTACTTGTGGTCATCATATGATTCAGAAGGGGATGTATTGTATATTAATTTTAAAAAACCTAGTCACGCCACAGAGAGTGAGTTAACGGAAGATGATGTGATTGTTCGTTATGAAGGAGAAGAAGTTGTTGGAGTTACGATTCTTCATGCGAGTAAAAGAAAGTAAAAAAAATATTCATAAAAAGAGGAGATGAATCATGGGACATACAAGAAATGAAATTGTGATTGAAGCGCCATATGATTTAGTGTTTGATGTTTCAAATCATATTGAACGTTGGACAGAGTTGTTTGGAGATGAGTATTTGAGTGCTGAAGTTTTAGAACGTAAGGATAATGAAATTGTATTTCGTTTAACGAATAAGGAGGGGCAATCTTGGGTGTCTAAGCGCTGGTTGCATAAAGATCAAAAATTTGCTTTTGCATCTCGTCATGACCCTATGTTTCCGTTTAAGTACATGAAAATTATTTGGTTGTATCATGAAATTGATTGCAAGTGTGAAGACAGTAAATCAAAAGTTCTTATGACGTGGATTCAGGATTTTGAGATGGACAAAGAATTTAAAAAATTTACCGCAGAGCAAATTGAAGGGTTTATTAATGAACACTCTCAGCATAATTTGAAAATTTTTAAGGAAGTGATTGAGAAGGAGGCCGCCAACGGATGATGAAAAAACCAGTGATTTTAATCGGTGTTGGAGAAGTTGGCGGAGTTTTTGCTAGGGGGGTATTAAAAATAGGGTATCCGGTTTATCCCGTGACGCGTGGAGTAAATTTAGAAGAAGTGAGTAGGGAAGTTCCTAATCCTGAAGCCGTAGTTATTGGGGTAGGAGAAAAAGACCTGCAGTCTATTTTAGAAACGATCCCAGAAATTTGGCAAGATAAGTTGGTATTGTTACAGAATGAGCTGTTACCAAGAGATTGGAATAAACATAATATTGCTAATCCAACAGTAATTTCTGTATGGTTTGAAAAAAAGCCGGGGCAGGATGTAAAAGTAATTATTCCTTCACCGGTCTATGGACCACAAGCAGACTTAATTAAGTCCGCCTTAAACGCAATTAACGTTTCCTGTGATATTATATCTAGCGAAGAAGAGTTATTGTTGGAGCTTGTTATTAAGAATGTTTATATTTTAACAGTTAATATTGCTGGTCTGGAGGTTGGTGGAAATGTTAGGCAGCTTTGGAATGAGCATCAGGAGCTTGCACGTAATGTGGCGAGTGATGTAATGGATATTCAGGAGTGGTTGACGAAAGAAAAATTGGATAGAGGTCGATTAATTGAAGGTATGGTTAAAGCTTTTGAGGGTGACTGGGAACATAAATGTATGGGCCGTTCCGCTCCTGCCCGTCTAGAGCGAGCGATTCAGCAAGCAGCAGAGGCTGGGTTAGAGGTTGCAGTTTTGACGGAAAGGTTTGGAAAAAAAGAGAGTTGACATATATATGATATGCACTGTATTTACATACAGGAGGGGCATATGAGAACAACGCTTAATATATCTGATGTTTTAATGGTTGATTTAATGAAGTTGGTAGATGTATCGAGTAAAACGAAGGCTATTGAATTAGCTATTAAGGAGTTTATTCGGAAACTAAAGAGGGAGAAATTAAAAAAAGCCTGTGGACAGCTCGATTTGAATGTGGACATTATGAAACTACGGGAAAAGGAGAGTTGAGTGAATAACTGCTTTATTGATAGTACGATTTGGGTGGAGTTTTTTAGAGGAAAAAATAAAAAAATTACAGAAACAGTTTTGGCTTTATTAGATGAGGATAGAATTTTTTATAATGGCATTGTTATTGGTGCGTTGTTAACTAGAGCGATGGGGAAAAGGGAATGGAGTTTTATTAAAGATAATTTTGATGGTCTGAAGTATCTTAATGCAGATAAAGTAAGTTTTGAACAAGCTGCCCATATCGGGTTTAAGTTAAAAAAGAGGGTATTACAATCCCTTTCACAGATCTTTTTATCGCCAGCCATTGTATTGAGCACAATTTAATCATATTAACAATGGATAAAAATTTTAAGCTTGTTGCTAAAAAAGAAAAGTTGTCCATAAAATTTTTCACTTCCTAATGCATTTCTATTCATGTTTAGTCACCGTAAAATTATCTACATACTCATCTGTCTTGGCAACATAACCATTTCTTTTAACATTGCCGCCATTACAGCCGCTGTTCCAGCGATAAGTTTAGATTTACACCAACCAGATTTTCTTGTTTCCAAAATCATTTCTTATTATTTAATTCCCTATGGCATTGGGGCATTGATTTATGCACCATTAACCCGCTATATTTCGTATCGCAGTGTTTTATCGTTTGTTATGGCTGGTTATGCTGTTTCTAGTTTTGTGTGTGGTATGGGACAATCATTAAACGCTTTACTCATGGCACGCGTGGCCATGGGAATCACAGCCGCAGGAGCGATTCCTTTAGGCCTGATGGTTATTGGAGAGTTTTTTGAAAAGAGTGTGCGCGGACGATTAGTCGGTGGATTTTTTAGCTGCAGTTTTTTTGCGTCTCTTGCTGGTGTTATGTTGGGAGGTCTGATGCATTGGCGATGGATTTTTTATGTCCCTGCTATGTTGGGGGCTTTAATGGCATTGAGCTTTTTTATTTTTGGTAAAAAAAATTTAAGAATTAAGCATGAAGCCCCAGTTAATTATCTTCATATTTTTAATAAAACAAGTATCCGTAATATTTTTATATTTATCTTTATTCTCAGTGCGCTTTATCATGGGGTGCATAAATGGTTTGGGGTTTACTTAGATCGTTTTTATCAAATGGATAAATTAACCATTAGTTTCTTTTTTATTTTGGCTGCTATCGGAGGATTTATTGGACAGCATGTGGGCGGATATTTATCGGATAAGAAAAGCAGACTTGTTTCCTGTTATGTAGGATTGGTGGGTTTGGGCATAACAACCATGTTGTTAGCCGGTCATTATTCTTTAACTATATTAGGAATAATATTTATTACATTATCTATGTTTTGGACAATTGGGCATAATGGTATCTCTACAGTGCTTACAGATTTTCCAGATGAAGATCGTCCACTCATTGCAAGTTTAAATTCTTCCGTACGGTTTATTGGTGGAGGAGTAGGGTTTTATGTGAGCAGTTTTTTTGTAAAAAAAAATTTTGGGTTGACATTTTTCTATATAGGTATTTTAATGTTATTTATTATTATTATGTTAAATAGAATTTTTAAGAAAGGGAACTAGTATGCTGGATTTAAAAGGAAAAAGTGCCATTATTACAGGAGCTAGCCGTGGTATTGGAAAAGCGGTTGCTTTAAAATTAGCCCAAAGCGGTGTGAATGTATTAATCGCTGCACGTAATCAGACGACTTTAGATGAGGCAGTAGATGACATAAAAGGAAAGGCGTTAGATGTTAAGGTTATTGGTTTGGCCGCAGATGTAGGGAAGTTAGAAGATTTACAAAACTTAAATGATACAGCCATGAGGGAATTTGGCGGGATTGATATTTTAGTCAACAATGCAGGTGTTTCCAGTCAGTATCCTTTTGAAAAGCAACCTTTAGAGGATATTGAGAAATTAGCACATACTAATTTTTTAGGCTATGTGCGTTTAATCCGATTAGTCATTAATCATATGATTGAAAAAAAAAGCGGAGCCATTATTAACATGGTTTCTGGCTCAACATTGGTTGATCCTGTCCCGCGGACATTCGTGACATACAGTTCGCTCAAGGTTGGATTGCGTGCGTTTTTAAAAGGTCTCTTTTGGGAAATGCGGGATCATGGTATTAAGATTACTTCGATATTACCTGGGGTTGTTGATACGGAGTTAACAGATAAATTAGATCATATCACACAAGAGCAAAAGGATCGTTTAATGTCGGCAGATGCGGTGGTGGATATGGTTATGTTTGCATTGTCAGTGCCGGCAAATACATGTCCCTTGGAATTAGCTGTGATTAATCAACAGACACCATGGACGAAACCAATTATTGATTATGCGCAAAAGCAGGCAAAATAAAGAAAGGGGGTTGTGATGGATAAAACAATATCTACATTTTCAAAAAATAAATTTCAAGAAATTCGTATTGGTATTCGGGAGTTTAAAGGGAATGATTTAATCGATATTCGTATTTGGACTATGACACAAGGAACGGAAGAAATGGTTCCAACCGCGAAGGGGGTTTCGATGAATATCAACCTTCTCAAAGATTTAAAAAAGGCTATTGCAGAGGTTGAAGAGATTCTAAAAGAAAATAAAATGCTGGATAAAGAGTAACTTTTATGGCTGGAATTATTGACGCACATAGTCATTTTATGCCGCCTGAGGTGGCGCAAAACACACAGTTCTTTAAGGCGGGTTGGTCGGATATTGATCGGCAGCTGGCCCTAATGGATGAAAATAATATTGAGAAAGCGCTTCTTTTATATCCTACCAGCGATGCACATTTAAATATGGGTGGATGGGGAAAAGTTTCTCAGGCCTACAACCCCGCCATAGCTAAACTTGTTCATCAACATTCAGGCCGTTTTATTGGTGCAGGAATCCTTCCTGTTGATAATCCAGATAAAATTTTAAATGAATTAGACAGGATAAAAGATTTAGGTTT